>ENA-ORTH01000003-ORTH01000003.1-human-gut-metagenome-genome-assembly--contig:-NODE-3-length-288454-cov-13.368444_pt1 | contig 288454 bp, 241 predicted proteins | sample MGYA00241914_ERZ509192 | MGnify/ENA primary metagenome ERZ509192 (study PRJEB26280, sample SAMEA2338826) | human gut metagenome | biome: human gut; feature: human-associated habitat; material: faeces...
TCGTGATCGGGTACAACCGTGTACCGCTGCCTCCCGCCAAGATTATGCCTTTCATTACAATAAGTTAAATCTATATTTTATAAATAATGTGTCCCGGACATACAGGGTCGCGAATAAAAAAATCAAACCTTATCCATGACCTGCTGCAACCAGAAAAAAATTCCGGTACGGCTGATATGGGTCTTGTACCCCAGCCGGCGGATAATGCCCATGAATTTCGTGTCGCGGCGGATATGCCATTGCATGAAATGATACAGCCCGAACGTGGCCAGAAGGCTCATGCCGACGACCGCATACAGTTGAACGGCGATTGAAAAACCGGCCGCTTCGAACGCCCACCAGCATAATACGACCGCCGTATTCAATCCCAAGATAGCCAATGTCGTCGCAACATGGGAACAACCCATGTCAATGAACATATGGTGCAGGTGCGTCTTGTCGGGACGGAATGGCGACGAGCCCTTCAGCATACGCGTCGACATCACGCGCAGCGTATCGAACACGGGAACCGACAACACCGCCAGCGTGAACGGTACAAGCCCGACATTGGGGTCGACAAAGGCTGCGACCCGCGAGCCGGATTGCAGGATGGCGATCACGAAGACGGACATGACGGTGCCCATGACCAACGTCCCGCCGTCGCCTATGAACATCTTTGAGGTTTTACCGAAAACATTGTGCAGGAAGAAGGGAATCAAGGCCCCGACCGAAACTACCGCCAGGATCGTCATCGCCTCGTTGCCGGCGAGATGGAAAAGTGCCCCGAAGATGGTGCAGGCCATGATGCAATAACCCGAAGAGAGACCGTTCACGCCGTCCACCAGGTTGATGGCGTTGATTATACCCACGGTGGCAAAAACAGTCAGGGGCACGGCATACCACGAAGAGATCGGCCCGATGCCCCACAAACCGTGGAAGTCGTTTATGCAATAGCCGCCGACAAAAATCAGCAGCAGCACGACGACGATCTCGATCAGGAGCCGCAGGGAAGGAGAGAGGTTCAGGATGTCGTCCATCGTGCCGGTATAGAGCATGGCCATCATGGCCATGATTACGACGGGCAGTCCGGAGCAGTCCACGACGGCGCTCATGCACCCGATGGCGATCACGACCCCGAAGAAAACGGCGACGCCGCCCAAGACCGGGACAGGCGTACGCTGGAGTTTACGGGCATCCGGATTATCGACAATGTTTTTTAACAGGGCGATCTTCACCAGTTTAGGATGGATCCAGCCGACTAAGAAAAGGGCTATAAAGAAAGGAATGATGACTGTGTAGCAAAGAGGCGTTGCCATACTGATTCATTTTATTATCCGGAAAAGGAAGAGGTTTTACATCGACAGCAATCAAATGGAAAATTCAACAGGCTTTATCATTTATGCGATATGCCGTTCCATTTCAGCCTCCAGTCGCGCCCCGATACTTTCGGCAATACAATGTATGACATAAGAAGTGCAATAATACCATACGTCGCCGCGCACGGGCAGCGTCAGGCTGTAATCGTACATGAACCGGGCGATCCGCCGCGCTGCGGGTTTATCGACAGGGAGGGCATTGCCCTGCAATGCGACCTCGTACATCCGCCCCAGCGTACAGAGGTACCCCTCGTCGAAATTCAGGGGGTCGGCAGGGACACGTACGCACCTGCGGTAATACCCCGTCGCCCGCCTTATCACGGCATCGTTCCCCAAGTCGGGAAACATCCAGGCAACCCGGTTCATCACCCCGATACGTTCCAATGCGACCTCGGACGACACCCCCGGCCAGCAGCCATCAGCATCCAGGGCGGATGTCCAGCCGGCCATCTGCCGTTTCAGGAACAGCAGGTATTCGTCATCGGCAGCCGGAGCGGGATAGAGCAGGTCGGCCGCGCACATGCAGACGCCTGTCTGCTGAAACAGACCGTTTTCCGGTCGGGCACCGACGACACCCATAAAATCCCGTACAAGAGCGTCCGCAGCCCGGTAGCAACAGTTTTTCTTCCGCAGATCGACGGAAAATACCGTTTCGCAGGCAAGCGAATACATGGCATGCACCATCCGGCTACGGATCGCTGTGTCGGGCTCGTGTTCAGAGCGTTCAGACAGCGCCCAGAACAAGCTGTCGATCCTGTTGCGATAGGTTTCCTCCGTACCGAATTCCCCGGCAGGCGCCACGGACGACACCAACCCATAGCCCGCGGCAAAAGCCTTTGCCAACGACACGAGCTGCACATTCGTGGCCTGGGCGGGATCGGCACCCAGCAGCAATGGCAACATTTTCTTCAGGTAATTCGGTGTCATGTCAGTAATTTATCGGAACCGGAATAGTTCCTTTTGCAGGTTTACAGGCCAGGGATCATATTTTTTCGACCAACGCGGACGGAATGGAAGCGGTAGCGACCGCCGTAATGCCGTCGATCTTGACAACGACACGTCTGTCCCGGGTGTTTTTCACCCGCATGAACGTGCCTTCGACACCCATGAATACGCCGTCCTTAATCCTCACCTTGTCGCCTTTCGACAACGCGACCTCTTCGGGCGAAAGGAAAATCACCGGTTCGTCGATATTGGCGGCCACGGCAATAAAATTGCGCATCTGGGAGTCGGGCACGGTCATAATCTGGTTCTCGCCGTTTTGCTGATGCATCACATAGCGCAGAATCGGCAGCCTGAATGTCTTCAGATCGTCGATAACCTCCCGCGTGGAACGGACGAAGATATAGTTGTGCACTGCGGCTTCCCGTACCCGGGAAAACCGGCCCTTGGAATCCCGGCGGCGTACGACCCTTACCGGCACGAAATTCTCGACATGCAGTTTGTCGAGATACTCCTTGGTGGAGAGTTCGCGCTGATAGGTAACCCGAAGCACATACCATTTGGCATCTGTGTCCTGACAGTCCATTATTGTGATCCGTTAAGTCGGGATTCGGCACCCGGGAAAGGCGTACAGTTGAGAAAAAAGCGTTCCATGGGGACATCGAAAACCTTGTAAAACCAAGATTTTCAATCAATTACGCGCCTCCCATAAGAACACTTCCGTATTTTAAAGTGCGGTCTCTATATAAGAGACCTTCATAACTTTTGCAAAAGTACTAAAAATAAAGCATATGCCCAAATTTTTTAAATCATATTTTTGTTCCCGGCACCGCTTGTCGATGCGAAAATAAATTGATTATCAAAAACTTACCATCTTTGACCCGATTGTCTGCACGAATTGTTCGCCAAGTGGATGAATTCAGTGCTCTTTTAATCCGACTTTGGGTATTTGCAGACAATAATCGAACAAGGTCGGTAAAAACAACTTTTATTATATGTTATATAATTGATTATCAGATGGTAATCAAGACAGAACTATCTCTTATATAGAGACCTTACACGTATAAGGATGCTATCAGGCTCCGGTTCGCCTGGTCGATGACGGAGTTTTCGAGCGAAGCCAGGTAAATCTGCGTGGTTTTTTCCGAAGCATGTCCCATTCCCGCACTGATGACCGACAACGGAATGTTATGGTTCCGGGCAGCAGTCGCCCACGTATGCCGCGAGGTATAGGAGGAGAGCGGGACTTCGAGCCCCAGCAAACCGGACAGCTTTTTCAACCGACGATTATAATAATCGAGGGCCGTACGGTATTGGGAAAACGCCCTGACCGGATCGTCCGAACTGAGCAGCGGAAAAACATAGCCGGATATGCGCCCTGCACCGGCATAGCGCCCGATAAGCTTCGCGATGCAGGGCTCGATACGGATAACGAGGCGCTGCCCGGTCTTGCGGCGGACATAACGGATCGTATCCCCGACGATATCCTGATTCCTCAGGAAGGCAATGTCCACGAATGCCATCCCGCGCGTACAATAACTGAAAATAAAAATATCCCGGGCCAATGCCAGGGACGGGGAATGCGTCAGATCCAGCTGCCGGAGCCGCACGACGACATCCTCGCCGACGGCACGCTTGCAGGTCTGGTCGACACCGGTGTACACATGCCGGAAAGGATCGGCCTGTGGCACGACATCCTCCTTCACGGCCCTATTATAGACCGCACGCAATATCCGCATATAAAACGAGACGGTATTGCGGACAACGCCCCGGCGCCGGAGCCAGTCGTCATACTGTCCCACAAGCCGTTCATCGACGAGCGAAAAGGGAATGTCCCGTCCGCCCAGGAAATCGGAGAAACTCCCGAGTGTCCGCCGGTAGTTGCGCGCCGTCCCCAACTTCCCGTTCGCCTCGAGCCTTGCGGCCTGCGTTTCGACATAGGCGAGCACGGTGCTCCGCCGGGACTTGCGAAACCGATCGACAACATCCCTGAGCGAGTACCCTTCCTGCCGGAATTCGAAATCCCGGATGATCGTATGCAACAGACACAAATCACGGTCGATCCGCTGCTGCACGGACAACAACGCATGGGCTTCGCCCGAAAGGGGCGTGATGACACACCCGCGCCTTGCATCCCACTGCCGGGGCTGGAGACGCATGGAGGTAATTACCTGCTGTGATTTGCGCCGATGGCAAAGCTGGTAATATATTACTCCCGCTTTCCCACCGACCGTCGATTCCCTGAGCTTGACTTTTACTGTTGCCATACATTTTAGTTGTTTATGGTTAGAATTGGAATTTTCCACGCCGCCGGAGGTGCACGGATGCATGTCCCGGCGGGATCATGGCAGCAAAACTAACCATCGGACAATTTAAAAAGGCTGAAAAATATGTTATTCGGCCATAACGGCATTGCGTCCAAGGTATTCCGGACAAGAAAATCCCTCGCAGCACAAGGCACCGGCGGACGGGACACGACAGACGTGTAGGCCGCAAACCGGACAGGCAGGACAGAGCAGGCCACAGACAAACGGAGCCGGCAGGATACGGCGGACAGGACAGCGAACGCACGGAAAGGACGGACGGATCGACGGATCGACGGGGCAGGGTTGGCAGACGGCAGACGACAGACGACAGATGACAGACGAGCATTACAGCCCGGCCGGAAGCATGAAAAGCCCCCGGAACTTCGGTTCCGGGGGCTATGGAAAGGCATCTGCCGGGGATTATCCCAGCATCGGTTTCAGTACGCCGAACAGCACGAGCGCGATGAGGAGCGTAACGACGATATTGAAAGCCTGGGCGGCGAGGAACGCCCACAGGAGATTGCGGTTCTCCCGGGAAACGATATCCTTGAGGCGCGTATCGAGCCCCACGCAGACGAAGGCCAGCGAGAAGAATACCGTCGAGAACATTTTGGCGACACCCGGCTCGGCAAGTTTACCCTTGGCATCGGCCGTGAAGAGGCCGTTTCCCTGCAATAGGCTGAACACCAGCGATGCGGCAACGAATCCGATGATGAATTTGGGGAATTTCTCCCACACGATCCCCAGCGACGGGGCCTGCCCGGTCTTATCGCCGCGGCGTGTCGAGAGGTAAAGCGCGATGAAGAACGCCACCACACCGATCAGTACGTTCTGCGCAGCCTTGATGATGACGGCATGCTGGTTGGCCACCTCGCCCACGATCATGCTCGATGCGGCGACACCCGACGTAGTGTCGATCGTACCGCCGATCCACGCCCCGGCAACCTCCTGCACGACATGCGGATCGTCGAAAATATGCGGCAGGATCACATGCGCCAGCCACGGCATCAGATAGATCATCGGCACGACGACGATCAGTACCAACGAAACGATGTACGAAAGTTTCCGGTCGTCGCCGCCCGCCACGCGGGCCGCCGTGATACAGGCCGACACGCCGCAGATCGACACGCCGCTCGAAAGGATCATCGCCGAGCGTTCGTCAACCTTCATGCGGCGCGAAAGCCGGAAGGCGAAGAACCACACGACGGCGACCACCAGGCAGGCCTGCACGAGGCCGAAGACACCCGATTTCATCACATCGCTGAAGAGGATCGTGGCACCGAGGCACACGACGCCGATCTTGATGTAGAATTCACCCTGGATCGCGGGTTTCAGCCACGCGGGAACATGCCACACGTTGCGGATCAGTAACCCGAAGAGCACCGAGAAGAATACCGATTCGAAGCCGTAATACGACACGGAGGGGATCTTGGCGACGATCTGCGCCAGCAACGAGACGGCGAAGACGACCACGAGCGACACAAGCAGCCCCCTGAGCGGTCGCCGCAGCATCAGGCACCCGGCATAGAGCACCACCAGCACGATGGCGAAGAGACAGGCGATATTGCTCCACGCAGCGCCGCCCAGCAGCGTCGCGGGGACTTTGGGCAGCGCGGAAGGTGCGACCGCGGCCAGCACCAGCAGGGGAATGCTCACCCAGACCACCACCCAGTCCTCGACCCGGAATTGTTCCATCCACTTTTTCATCTTTATCATTTTTTCAGGTTAAAATATGCCGGAGAGCATTAGTGCCACCACATTGCGACCGGCGACATCCCGCGCGGCGAAATCTTCGTAGGTATAATCCAGCTGGCAGCGCAGGTATTTCACAGGTTGCCACGTAAGCCCGGCCGTATAATTGGTCTGGCGGCTCGAACCGCGGGAGCAGTCTTCGAGAAAGGTATCGTACCGCACCGTCGGCAACAATGTCCGGGCCACGCGCCAGCCGGCCACGGCATACCACCCCTCGCTGTCGAGGCCGCCCGTCGTGCCGCAGATGTATTCGCCGCGCAGGACGAGGCGCCCGTAATCGTAGCAGGCACCGGCACCGTAACGGATGCGCTTCAGGTAATCCTCGCCGTACTCGCCCCAGTAGTACGATCCCGCGAACTGCAATCCGGCGACGGGCTTGACCGTAAGGCGCGCCACGATGTCCTTGCTTTTGTTCTTATCCTTGACGTTCAGCCCCTCGCCGTTGAAAACGCCGAAGTTATAGTTCAGGATACTGTACCCGTCGCGCTTGAAAAATCCTCCGAACAGCTGCGCGCCCATGTCGCGGCCAGTGGCCGAAAGCCCGCATAGGTCGTTGAAACCCATCAGTTTGCGCAACGAAAGGGGGTATTCGATAAACTCATATCTGAGCGGCACATAGTCGGTATTCTCGATCGAAAAAGGCAGCTTGTATTCGCCCAGCTGGACGTTGAGCTCATCGAACGGTTTGTAACACAGGTAGGCGTCGACGATTTTCGGCGAAGCGAATTCGATCTGGACACGGTAATCCAGTTTCGGAGCGATGGCGCCCGCCAGGTTCAGACGTACGCGTTTGATAAAAAAGGTCGACGAATTGTCGCTCCATTCGTAACCGGTCTGGACATATCCCGAAATTTTCGGCAGGGCGGCCAGCACTTTGTCCCAGGTGGACGTTTTGGCTTTGAGCGCCGCGACTTCCGCCGAAAGTTCTTCAACCGAAGCTGTCGCGGATTGTGTGTCGGGTTGCTGTGCACGAGCGGCTCCAATTACGCCGAGCAGCAGCAATACGGGCAAAATCATTCTCATAAACAAGGTCGTTTGGGTTCACAAAAGTCGTGATTCCGGCGCAAAAGGTCAATACGCGAAAATACCTAAAATGACCCGGAACGGCTCCGGGCGGCATCCGGGGGCGTATAATTACCGGCAATTATGTACTTCGACGTTCCGGAAGCCTATGCCCCGAATCTTTGCACCCTGCCGCTGTTACCCGCAGCCCGTGACTGCATCGACATGCCCGCCCTTCCCCGGAGCCCCTCCCCGGAAAGGTATTCGGGCCGCACAGTCCGGCACCGCCGCGTGCCGTCCGTACCCCGGAAACACAACAGGCTCCGCACGGGACACGAACAGGGACGGCACAAAAGAGGCCGGAATACTCCGGCCTCCCCGCTTATGGAATGAACTTTTTATCGGTCAGGGACAGGAATTACAGTTTGTTGGCGAGATCCTTGACCAGCTCGCCGTCGAACAGGTGCAGCACCCGGTGCGCGTAAGTCGAATCGTGCTGCGAGTGGGTCACCATGATGACGGTCGTACCCTCGCGGTTCAACTCCGAAAGCAGTTCCATCACCTCGCGGCCGTTCTTCGAGTCGAGGTTACCCGTGGGCTCGTCGGCCAGGATCAGCTTGGGGTTCGACACCACGGCACGGGCGATGGCCACACGTTGCTGCTGTCCGCCCGAGAGTTGCTGGGGGAAGTGTTCGGCGCGGTGCGAAATATTCATGCGGCTCAGGATCTCGTTGACACGACGCTTGCGCTCGGACGCCTTGACGCGCATGTAGATCAACGGCAACTCGACGTTCTCGAAGACATTCAGTTCGTCGATCAGGTTGAACGACTGGAAGACAAACCCGATATTCCCCTTGCGGAATTTCGTGCGGTCTTTCTCCTTGAACCCGGCGACCTCGTGGTCGAGCAGCGTATAGCTGCCCGAGGTGGGATTGTCCAGAAGCCCCAGGATATTGAGCAGCGTGGACTTGCCGCAGCCCGAGGGACCCATGATGGCGACGAATTCACCCTCCTTCACTTCGAACGTCACGCCGTTCAGTGCGATGGTCTCGATCTCTTCGGTACGGAAAACCTTCTTGAGGTTCTCAACTTTCAGCATTGACATAACAAACAGGTTTTTATTGTTGATATTGATTTGATTTATTCGGATTTCACGGATTCGGCCGGGTTTTCGTTAACGGCACGCCACGAGCGGACGGTGACGGTGAGTGCCGTGACGGCCAGCACCCCCGCCAGTGCCAGGGCAAAGACCCACCAATACAGCGGCACGGCATAGGCGAAGCCTGCGAGCCAGTGCCTGACGGCCCAGATGCTTACCGGGACGGCCAGCACGAAACACACGGCGACCAGCATGACGTAGCGGCGGTTGAACATGGCGAGGATTTCGCCCCGCGAAGCCCCCATTACCCGGCGCACGGCGATTTCGCGGCGGCGGTGCTGCGTCTCGAACAGCACCAGCCCGAAGACGCCCATCAGGGCGATCACGACGGCCAACAGCGCGAACAGCCCGACGATGGCCGTCAGTTTGCGTTCGTTGTCGTACTCGAGGCCCAGCTCCTCGTCGAAAACACGGACGACGATATCGCCCGGCTCCGTGCGGGGATCGACCTCCGCGATACAGCGGCGGATATGGGCGGTAACAGCCGCAATATCGGCTCCGGGCGTCATCCGCACATAGACCACATGAGGCAGGTGCCAGTAATTTTCCTGCTGGATTTTCTTCGGAAGAAGATAGAAACAGAAGGGCGATACACCGTATTGCAGGGGCTTGAAGTTGAAATCGGCACAGAAACCTACAATTTGCTCGTCGGGCGACACGAAACCGTTGATACGGTCGCCGACCTGCATTTCAAATTCCCGCCGCGCCGCTTCGTTGAAAATCATCGTTCCGAGTTCCTTGTCGAAGTCGCTCTCCAGGAAATCGCGTCCGTCGGTAATCGGGATACCCATCACGCGCAAGAAATCAGGTTGTACGACATAACTCTGGAAAGCGACCTGACGGCCCTTGAACTCCCGGCCCCAGCCCATACGCCCGACCGACACCAAACGACTCGTAGCTCCCGTAACATCCTTTACCTGAGGGTCGGATAGAAGTTTCTGCCGAAGGGCGTCATAACTTACCGCCCCACGTTCGGAAAGCCGCACGGCGAGGAGGTTTTCCTTGTCGAAACCCATGTCATAGTGCATCATGTAGTCGTGTTGCAGGCGAATGAAACTGGTCGCGATGATCAGCCCGATGGAGATGAAGAACTGCACGCCCAGCAGCAGCGTACGCAGCCGGCGGCCGCTGCGGGTTCCGCCGAAGGATCCCTTGACGACCAGCGCCGGGGCGAACGACGTGATATACCACGCCGGGTAGAGGCTGGCGGCGAGCGCCATGACGAAAGCTACAACGGCTACCAGCCCCACGACTTCCAAATTCTGCGACAGCGCCAGCGATGCGGAAATGTAGCTGGCGAATTCGGTGCCCTGCAAGGCAAAGGAAACGTACCAGGCCGCCAGCAAAGCGATCAGGACGAGCCCGAACGCCTCGAAAACGAAATTGAAGCGCAGCGACGAGGCGGGAGCGCCGAAGACCTTGAACGTATTGACGGTACGGATGCGCACCGGCACCAGTGCGAAGAAGAAGTTGACGAAGTTGATGAAAGCCAGCACGATAACCAACACGGCAATACCCAGCAGGGTATAGGTCGTGACGACAGACCCCTGCCGGCAGGGCGCCTGTGAATCCGACTCGAAATAGAGTTCCGATACCGGAGAAAGGCGCACGCCGTAGATACCCGATTCGTCGTCGTCATCTGCGGCGTCCCCGGCCGCCGCACGTTTCTCGGCCGCCTCGCGCTGCATCTCCTGGTTCACATTCGTCCACTGGCGCGCAAACTCGTCGGGATCGGCACCGGGCCTGAATTTGACGAAATAATTGAAACTCCACTCCGAAGTGGTATAAAGGTTCGTTTCGCCCAGATTTTTCACCACCTCGCACTCTCCCAGCAACGAATTGTCCGGAAAGTCTTCGAAAACCGCCACGACTTCCATCGCCCCGTCGGGCTGGGGTTCGTCGGTATCGACCCATATGAGGCTGCCCACGCCGACCCGCATCCGTTCGGCCGCCTCGCGGGAAACGATGACGCTCTTCGGTTTTCCGAGGTCATGCACATCGCCCTCGACCGAACGGAAAGCGAAAACATCGAGGAAAGGCAGCGATACCGAACCGCAGGAAGCAGAAAACTTATTATACCCGAACGAAGGCTCGTTGCTCGTCCAACAGGTTCCGGAGCCGAAACCGCCCCACATGCAGCCCCCGACTTCGACCCCCGCCGTCGAAGCGATGACACGCTCGGGCACCGGCCGGTTAAGCCACGACGACCATTTCCCGGGCTCGTACCAGTCCTCGTTCTCCACGAGATAAATACGGTCGGCTTCGTGCAGCGAGCGGTTGTAACCCAGCTCCCACCAGACCTGCGTCATGATGACGTAGAACGCGGTAAATGCCAGCGTCAGGCCTATGACGTTCAGCAGCGACGAGATTTTGTAGCGCCGCAGCGTAGTCAGAAAATTACGAAATGCGATCTTCATAACACACTATTCGGTTTTAATCATGTTAATCGGGTTGGCATTGGCGATGCGCCACGTGCGGACGAGCTGCACGGCACATACGATCAGCAGCACCACTGCCCCGCACAGGGCGAAGAGCCACCAGCGGAGCGCCACACGCTCGACGAAGTTGCTGACCAGCAGGTCTGCACCCCAGCGGCTTACGGCGGCCCCGACGACCACGGACGGAACGGCGATCCACAGCACGTCGCGCGCCAACAGGCGCAGCACGTCGGCCGTCGAAGCCCCGTTGACCTTGCGCAGGGCGATCTCCTTGCTGCGACGGCGCATCTCGTCGCCCAGATAACCCACGAGCCCCATCAGGGCGATAAGCAGGGTGATGCCGCTCACGGTAAAGACGATATTGCGGAAACTGCGTATCTCGAAAAGGATGGGGCCCAGTTTGTTGTCGTAAACTTCGAGCGTATGATTGTTGCCCGAAGGGTATTCTCCGATCTTGCGCTGCACGGCCTCCAGCGACTCGGGCGACATCCCGCGCAGGCGGATCATCATGGAATAGTCCAGCATATAATCGTCCGTGGCACCGAACTTCTGGAAATAGCTGAACGGATGGAACACGATCGGTTCGACCTCTCCCGTAGCCACGACCGTCCTGAAATCCTTTACGACGCCCACGATCGTATAAAGAGGAGCCCCGGGCGAGGAGTCGTCGGTAATCTGATGCCCCAATGCCTGTTCGGGCGTCCATCCGCGCATACGGACGTAGGTTTCGTTTACGATCGCCTCCAGGGGGTTGCTCGAAGGCGTAAAGTTCCGGCCGCCGACAAGGTGCATCCGCATCGCAGGTATAAAGCCCTCGTTGCAAAGCAGCCAGCGGCAGGAGAAAAGCAATTCCTTGGAGTTTTCGTCGATGCAGGGCATTCCCGAATATCCCCAAAGCGGCACCTCGAGCGAAGCTCCGGCAGCGTCGACTTCGGGTAGCGAAGCAACGGCGTCGCAGACCGAAGAAATGTTGCCCAAAGGCGTTTTGACATATGTATATACGATACGGTCATGTTCGAACCCGAAATCGCCGTTGCGGAGTTTATCGAACTGCAACACGGCCAATAACAGGAGCGTAAGCGTAAACGTACAACTGACGATCTCGGCCACCAGCAGCGTCTGTTTCCACCGGCGGCGGTTGTCGCTGACCCCGCGGAATGCCAATGTCACGGGAACCGAAGTGAAAATACGCGACGGGATAAGCGCGGCAAGGGCAAAGGCGGCAAGGATGACGAGCAACGGCACCCAAATGCGCTTCAGGGCGAAAAGTTCGGACATCGGCGTCCCGGTAATCTCCAGCACCTGATCCTGCAGGGCCCACAACAGGAATCCGGCCACGATGACCGAAGCGAAGGTCAGTATGGCGGTCTCGGAACAGAAAATGCGGAAGATGTCCGAAGACCGGGCACCCCCGACCTTGAGCATGGCGATGGTCTTCGAGCGGCTTACCAACGTCGAAATCGAAATCAGCACATAGTTCATCGACGCAACGAAAAGCGTAAGGGCCGCAAGTGCCATCAACACCCATGCGATCAGCCCGGCGGAAGTATTTATGCGCGAAGACTCCGTGATCGGGAAAAACCGATAGCTGCGGTTCCAGGCTTTCATATCCTCGGTGAATCCGTGGCGGTCGAAAAATGCGGGAAGCTGCGCTTCGACCTCGGCGACGGACGCCCCTTTGTGGAGTTTGACATAACTCGGGAACGAATCGCCGCCCCGCCACGACGTATTGAGGTCGCGCTTCACCATTTCGAACGAACAGAGCATATTGAAACCGCCGAGGTGCTGGTTGGGATTCGGGTCGCGGAAAAGCCCCATGACCGTCAGCGAATCGGTGCCGTTCAGCAATACCAACTGCCCCACGGGATCCTTACGACCGAAGATCGTGCGGGAAAAAGACTCCGCAAGCATCACCTGGTCGGCATGGAGCAGGATCTCTTTGGGGTTGCCGTTCATCGGTTCGAATCCCAGCACGTCGAAAAACATCGTATCGGCGTATATATACTTTGCCTGGAAAGCATTATCACCGCGCACGATGTCGGATGTGCGCGGCCCGAACAGGCGTGTGGCGGCTTCGACCTGCGGAACCTCTTCGGCCAGCGCCGGGGCGATGGGGGCATTGAGCTGCGGACTGTACCCGCTGTGCTGCGGATCGGCATAATGAGCCCACAGTTGGAATATCCGCTCCCGGTCGGGGAAACAACGGTCGGAGGTGAGGTTGTAATTGGCATACGAAAAGACCAGCAGACCGACGGCCAGCCCCAGCGAAAGCGACACCACGCGGGCAAGGGTGCCGCCGCGCAGTTTACGCAGGTAACGTAATGCGAATAGGAAATTCTTCATTCGGGTCTGTCTTTAGTTTTTAATCGAGTCGATCGGGTTGGAATCGGCCGCACGGCTGCTCTGCCAGAAGACGGCAACGAATGCCACCACGGCGGCAAAAGCCCCCGAGGCCAGGAAAATGAGGGGAGAGAGCGAAATCCGGACGCTGTAATCCTGCAGCCAGCGTTCGAGCAGGTACCACGCCACGGGCACGGCGATGACGAACGCCGCGCCGACCAGCCGCATGAAGTTGCCCACCAGGCGCGTGAGCACCTCACCGCGCGTCGAGCCGAAGACCTTGCGGACGGCGACCTCCTGCTCCTTCTGCTGGATGTAGTAAGTCGACATGGCCACCAGACCGAGCGCCGAGATCAGGATCGCCACGAGCGTGAAGATACCGACGATGTGCAGGATGCGCCGCTGATCGGCATAGTCGGCTTCGATTTCCTGCTCGATATACTCCGCCCCGGTAAAGACCGCACCGTCGGAAATACGTTCGAAGACCGATTTGACCGTATTGTAGGCCGCGGTTTTGTCCCCGCGGATTTTGACCAGGATATTCCACGGGTACATATCCGCAATGTCGTCCGTCTGCCACAGCATCGCCGATTGGGGCTTGTCGAGCGCCGACCCGATCTGGAAATCGCGGTAGATACCTGCGATTTGGTAGGGATAAGAGTAATCCATGCCCACCTTGAATTCTTCGGCGTCCTCCGCAATACCCAGTTCCCGCAGGGCGTGCTGGTTGATGAAGACCATATTGTCGTCGTTCATACGGGCGAGGTGGTTGTCGCGCAGCCGCTCCAGCCCCAGTATCCGGAAATAGGTCGAATCGCCGATGAATATCTGGAATCCGATCATCCGGTCGGGGCCATACTGCATCGTATTGTTGTTGCCCCGGTCGTGGGGCGTACCGCAGCCCAGGGCGACGGCCTCGACACACGGCTCGCGCAACAGCTCCTCGCGGAACTGCGCAATCTGTTTTTTCCCGAGGAAAATTTCGGTCGAGATATCGAGTATGTCGGCCGTATTGTACCCCATCGGCGCCGAAATCAGGTGGCGGATCTGCAGGCCGATGGTCAGCGAGGTGGCGATCAGGACAATGGTGATGACGTTCTGGATCGTGATAAGCACCTTGCTGTAAAACATCTTGGTGCGGTGGCGGAACGATCCCCGGACGATGTCCACGGGTTTGTAGCGCGACACCATCATCGCCGGGATAAAGCCCGCAACGACGCCCAGCACCACGATAAACGCGGCATAGCAAGCCACGACGGCAGGCGTCATATCCTGCCAGACGCCGATTTTCGACCCCAGCAGCCGCGAAGCGCCGGGCTCCACCGCGGCTGCCAGGAAAAGCGCGATGACGAACGCCACGACACACAGGAATGTCGATTCGAGGATCAGTTTGAGGATGATTTCGCCGCGCGAGGCGCCCAGCAGCCGGCGGGCGGCCATCTCCTTGGCGCGGAACCCGGTCTGGGCAACCGTCAGGTTGATATAATTCATCACGGCGAAGAGCAGGATGACGGCGCCCACACCGAAAAGGATCATCACGAAGGGCCAACTGCCGTAGTTGAACCCCCCATCATTATTCTGGGATAAAAAATAGACATCGCGCAAAGGCGTAAGGGTCACATGCTGATAGACATTGCCCTTGTAGATCCAGTATATCTCTTTGAAATAATCAAGCATATCGGGTATCTTGGCCGTCAGGTCGGCACCGGGACGCGCCAGGATGAAAGTCGTCACGGCACCGGAATTACTCATATGCTCGTCATTGGCCGAATTGATATCGCAGAGGCGCTCGGCCCGCATGACGATGTCCATATTGGGAATCACCGAGCGGTCGATATCCCGCACCACGCCGCTCACAACGTACGACTTTTCCTCGTCGGGGAAGCGGATCACCTGCCCCATCGGGTTGAACGTGCCGAAAACCTTGCGGGCGAACGACTCGGAAAGCACCACGTTGTCGCGCGAGGCGAGGGCTTGCTCCCGGTCGCCCTCCAGCAGTTCGAAATCGAATATCCGGAAAAAAGTCGTATCGGCGAAGAGGATCGTCGCCGAATATTTCCCCTGTCCGGCCTCGACGGGCTGCATGGCATCGGTGGACTGTCCCGACACTGCGACGGCGCAGGTCGATTCGATCTCGGGATAACGGTCGCGCAGGTATTTCTGCAGGTAATAACCGCTCGTAATGCGCTCCTCGTTGCCGATGACATAAATGCGGTCGGCCTTGGCGTGGTAGTCGTCGCACGTAAGTTGCCGAAGGGTGTAGTCGGCGATCAGGATCACGAACATCAGCGAGACGGACAACCCGAAGATATTGATGGCCGCATAGAGCTTGTTGCGCCCCAGGAAGTTGAAAAACGAGCGGAAATTGAGTTGACGGAACATATTATTCGGTTTTGACGGGTGCGGAGAAATTTCAGCGGAAAATTATTTATTGAGGATCAGCACGTCGTTCGAGCCGTAATTCTCATAGCCCGAAACGATGACCCGCTCGCCCGGCTCCAGCCCGTCGAGCACCTCGTAATACTGCGGGTTCTGGCGGCCGATGCGGATGGGGCGTTTGTAAGCCTTGTCGCCCTCGGGTGCAAGGACATAGATCCATGCGCCGCCCGTAGTCTGGTAGAACGACCCGCGGGGGATGATGACCGCCTCGGTAGGCTGCCCCAGTTCGAGATGCAGGTAGTAGGTCTGGCCGCTGCGTATGTTCTCGGGATGGTCGCCCAGGAAGGTGAAGTCGGCTCGGAACTGGCCGCTGCGCACCTCGGGATAGACTTTGCGCAGGCGCACCTTGTAGTCGGTGCCCTGACGGTCGAAGGTGGCTTCGAGACCGGCACGCACACGGTCGATGTAGCTCTCGTCGATCTGTGCCTCGACCTTGTAGTCCGACAAGTCGTTGATCTGCCCGATCTTCTGCCCCGTGGAGACCGACTGCCCGAGCACGATGTCCAGCAGGCCGACTTCGCCGTCGATCGGCGACTTGACGTTGAGGTTGCCGATGCGCTCGCGGATGAGCTGCATGTTGCGCTTCATGTTGTCGAGGTTCTCCTCCATCTGCTCGATCTGCACCGAACGGTAGAGCGAATCCTGCACCTGCCGCTCGATGTTCAGCTCGCGTTTCTTTTCGGCCAGTTCGTAGTCCTCCTTCGACTGCAACCACTCCTCGCGGGCGATCAGGGCGTTCCTGTAAAGCTCCTCGTTCTGCTGCCAGGCCCGCTTCTTGCGCGACACGTCGAGATCCAGCTGCGCCTTGTCCTGCCGCAGCGAGAGTTTCTCCTGCTCCATCGAGATCAGCGTATTGCGCAGGATGTTCTGCTTTTCGGCCAGCTCGGCCTCGCTGTTCAGGATTTCGAGCGTGAGCGACGTGTTGCTCAGCACGACCAGCACATCGCCCTTTTTGACGGAGGTACCCTCCTCGACCACAAGCCGCTCGACGATGCCCGCTTCGAGGGGACTGAGCTGCACGGTGGTGATGGGCTGCACCTGCCCGGTGACGCGGATGTAGTCGTTGAATTCACCGCTCACGACCTGCCCGACGGAAATCGTACGGGCATCGACGCGCAGCGTCGAGGAGTTGTCGCGCAACAGGAGCCACAACACGAAGACCAGGAACAGCGCCCCGGCCAGATAGGGGATGCCTTTTTTGGTAAACAGGGCGCGGATGCCCTTTTTCTTTTCGATACGGATGTCCATGTTATTTTCTGTTTTTCGTTAGCGGATCAGGGGCGCACCGTTGTAATACTCGACCAGGCGCGTTTTGATAATGTATTGCAACCGGGCACGCAACCGTTCGGAGCGGGCCTGCAACAGGTTGTTGGCGGCGGTCTGAAGGTCGAGTGCCGAAACCATACCCCGGTCGTACTTGCCGGCGACGGCGTTGTAGGCCAGCTCGGAGGCCGCGCTTTTTTTGCTGGCCTGCACGAACTCCTTACCGTAGCCGAGCATCTGCTGGTAGTTTTGGGCGATTTCGCTTTGCAGGGCACGCAACGTCTGATCGCGCTGCTGCTCGGCGATCCGCCAGTTGTTGCGGGCGCGGTTCGTCCTCGTGCGGCGCGAAAGCCCCCCGAAAATGGGGATGTTGAGCTGGGCGGAAAAGTAGTAACCGCGGTTATCACGGAACTGGTTCTTAAACGGCTCGTACAACGAATGGTCGTCGAGGCTCATGAAGAAATTGGTCGAGTATCCGCCGCCGACATAGACCGACGGGAAAAAGCCGCCCCGGGCGACCGAATACTGGAGTTTCGACTGCCGCACGTTATAACCGGCGCTGCGGGCCTTGGGATTGTTGTCGAGGGCATAGGCGACCACATCGGAGAAGGGCGCCGTGCCGGCCGGGGTTTCGATGGCGAGATCCGTCTCGATCCCCAGGGGGCGGTCGGGCGGATAATTCATCGTTTCGGCAAGCGTGATCCTGGCCAGTTCGAGGTTGTTTTCCTGCTGCGTCAGCAGGTAGTCGTCCGAAGCGCACTGTGCCTCCTGCTCGGCCACGTCGGCAGCGCTCTTGAGCCCCAGTTCGAGCAGTTTGCGGCTCTTGGCGAGGTTGCCGGTGCTGGTTTCCAGCTGTTCACGGGCGAGGCGCACGCTTTCGGTGTAATAGACGACGTCGAAATAGGCCTGCATGGTATTGAGCGCCACCTCGTCCTTGACCCGCTGCAACTCCTCGACACCCATCAGGCGCATCACCTTCGCGGCACGGATGGTATTGATCCCCGTAAAGCCGGCGAAAACGGGCATTTGCCCCGAAACGCCGTAGTTGTTGGAAAGGTTCGAAACGTCGGTATAGGTATTGGTCTCGGGGTCGACCGAACGGCCGAAACTGGTCGTGGCGCTGACCGAGCCGCTGACCGAGGGCACGAGCGCCGCTACGGATTCGATATAGTCCTGGCGGTAGTTGCGGTTGGTGTAATCCTGCTGCCGCACGACGGGACTGTGTTCGACGGCATAGGCCATGCACTCGTCGAGGGTCATACGCACGACGGGCTCGGCCGCATTCGGGGCGGGGTCGGACAGAGAATCCACGGCAGGATCCGCGACGATGACGGTTTCCGTTGCCGCGGTATCTGCGGCCGAAGCCCCCACGGGAGCAACGGGCGCAGCATCCGGCTGCACAGAGGCGGCGGGCAGGGATATCTGCGCCGCGGCGAGTGTCCAAAAAATTGACAGAATGAGGAGTAATAACAGTCGTTTCATCCTTGATTAGCGGGTATTGTTCGTTCGGGACATTTCGGAGCCAACCCCGTGCCAAAGAAACTAAATAACTGTATTACAAATTAATACATCATACGCACAACAGACAAAGTGTAAAAAAATTTTACACCCTTGTAAATTTTGTGGACACGAAGGGACGATTTCACGATTTTAACGCTAATTTTACCGCAAAACAATCCGGAATGACCATGGCAAAAGAGGGAACGTTACTGATCGTGGACGACAACCGCAGCATCCTGGCGGCGTTGCGCCTGCTGCTGGAAAAATATTTCGCACGGGTGCTGACCCTCCCCACCCCCAACCGGCTGGCGACGACCCTGCGCGAGGAACAGATCGACGTGATACTGCTCGACATGAATTTCACGGCGGGCATCAACACCGGTAACGAAGGCATCTACTGGCTGAGCGAGATCCACGCCCGCAGGCCGGATATCAAAGTCGTGCTCTTCACGGCGTACGCCGATATCGACCTGGCCGTGAGGGCAATGCGCGACGGTGCGGTGGACTTCGTCGTCAAACCGTGGGACAACGACCGGCTGGTGGCTTCGCTGCGCAACGCCTACAATCTGGCGCGGTCGGCTCGCGAGGTGAAGCAGCTCAAGGAGATCAAGCGCGAGCTGGCCTCGGAGCAGCCGATGTTCTGGGGCGAAAGCCCCGCCATGGCGCGCATCCGCGAGATCGTGGAGAAGGTTGCGGCCACGGACGCCAACATCCTGATCACGGGGGAGAACGGCACCGGCAAGGAGATGCTGGCACGCGAGATACACAACCGCTCGGCGCGCAGCGGCGAACTGATGGTTTCGGTGGATATGGGAGCCGTACCCGAAACGCTCTTCGAGAGCGAACTGTTCGGCCATGTCAAGGGAGCCTTCACCGACGCCCGGGCCGACCGCGCCGGGAAATTCGAGGTCGCCGACCACGGCACGCTTTTCCTCGACGAGATCGGCAACCTGCCGCCCCACCTGCAATCGAAACTGCTGACGGCCATTCAGGGCGGGCGTATCTTCCGCGTGGGCAGCAACACGCCCGTAGCGGTGGACATCCGTCTCATCTGCGCCACGAACCGCGACCTGTTCGGGATGGTAGCGCGGGGGGGGGAGTTTCGCGAAGACCTGCTCTACCGCATCAACACGATCCACATAGACCTGCCGCCCCTGCGGCAGCGCCGCGAAGACATCCTGCCGCTGGCGGAAATGTTCCTGAAACGCTACGCCACGAAGTACAACAAACCGATCGAGGGTTTCGACCAGGCGGCGGTGCGCGAAATGGACGAATACCCCTGGGCGGGTAACATCCGCGAGTTGCAGCATACCGTCGAAAAAGCCGTCATCATGAGCGACGGAAGGCGGATCACCCCCGCCACACTGCTGCTGCGGCCGGCTCCGGCCGCAGTGCAGGCCCCGGCATTCTCGACGCTCGAAGAGATGGAGCGCGGCATGATCGGGCAGGCGATGGCGCGTTACGCAGGCAACCTGACCGAGGTGGCGCGGCAGCTGGGCATCACACGCCAGACACTCTACAACAAAATCAAACGCTACGGGTTATGAAACGCGAAGGAATAGCCTACGGCCCCGTAATCGGTTACACGGCGTTGCTCATCGCCGCTTCGGGAGCACTCGGATGGGTGGTAACGGGGTCATGGTACCCGCTGGCGATCCTGCTCGTCCCGGTGATCGGGATCGCGGCATACCGTCTCATAGGGCTTTACAGCGATTCGATACGCCGTGTAACCTTCATGTTCAACGCCATCGACAACGACGACTTCACGTTCCGCTTCCATGAAGACCCGTCGAAAGTGGACAATGGCATGCTCAACGCCGCCCTGAACCGTATCAAGGAGATCCTGGTGCGCGCCAAGGTACGCGCCGAAGAGCGGGAACGCTACTACCAGCTGATCATGGAGTACGCACGCACAGGGCTTATCACCATCAACGACGCGGGGAGCGTCTACCAGGCAAACGGCGAGGCGCTGCGCATCTTCGGGCTGCCGCGCTTGACCCACATCCAGCAACTGGAACTGCCCGCTCCCGAGGCATACCGGGTACTGACGACGATCCGCCCGGGCGAAAAGCACCATGTGTCGTGCGTGACCGAAACGGGCGAAATGGGCCTGTCGCTGGGATGTTCGCAGATCGTACTCGAAAAACGCCGGCTGCGCGTGGTGGTCGTGAGCGACATCAACAGCGAGCTGAGCGAGATGCAGATCGAATCGTGGAGCAAGCTGACGCGCATCCTGACGCATGAAATCATGAACTCGCTCGCGCCGATCACCTCCCTGAGCGATACGCTGCTGCATATCGACCGGACGATGAATGCCGATGTGGCGCACGGGCTGGATACGATCTCGGCCACGAGCCGGCGGCTGATGGCCTTCGTTGAGAATTTCCGCAGGTTCACGAAGATCCCGGCGCCCCAGAAAGCACCCTTCGAGGTGCGGGAACTGCTGGAGCACGCCATGACACTGATCGCTACGGAGGGCATCCGCATCCGGCTCGACGTCGAGCCGGCGGACACGATGATCTATGCCGACCAGATGCTGGTCGGACAAGTGGTGGTGAACCTGCTCAAGAACGCCCGCGAAGCGGTAGGGACACGGCGGGACGCCTGCATCGAAATCACGTCGCGCATAGACCCGCAGGAAAACGTGGTCATCGAAATAAGCAACAACGGCGGGGCGATCCCCGCCGAAGTAACCGAAAATATCTTTACGCCTTTCTTCACGACCAAACCCGACGGATCGGGCATCGGCCTGAGCGTCTCGCGCCGCATCATGCAGCTACACAACGGCTCGCTGCGCCTGACGGCCAACACGGACAACCGGGTGACCTTCACGCTCCTGTTCGGATAGACGCCCGTAATGCGCCGTATTCCGTCCCGGCGAACTTCCGGGTCACGGAATCCAGCGGGGACAGCCCCGCCAAAACAATGCCTGGCCGGGAACGGCACCCCACAGGAACGGGACAGCAATACCCTACCGCGGCAGTGGCACCGAGATCGTCCGCGCATCGAGGAACGCATCGGGGAAGGAACCGTTGTTCCAGGCCTGGCCGTTCGAGATGGTGAAATGCCGTCCCAGCCGCAATGTATTGTTGTCGATCACAGTGACACGTGAGGGCAGGTTCTCCTTATGGATCACCACCACCGAAGTCATCGTAACCGAGGGTTTGACCTTCATCCGGCCCTCGGCACGGTAATCGGGTTTCCAGGGCGACAAATGCGCCAGCGAGTCGGGAAGCTCGAACTTATTACGAAGCGAATCGGGAAGCTCATACTTCCCCGAACGGGGCGAATCGGGCTTTTTCAGCCCGAACTTATTGGGTTCCTGCGCCGAAATCGCAAGGGCCGCAAGCAGGGCGGCCGCCAGAATAAACATCCTTTTCATAACTATCCCTCCTATCTTTTATTTGGTCTCTCCAAAATTACAATTCCCTCAGAACACTTCCCGCAGAATCCGCACCGACTGCACCGCGCTGATGGCGTCGAGATGGTAGCCGAAATAGACCAGCACGGCATTGAGGAACTCGACGCGCTGCGTACGGTTGAGACCGATTTCGGCCAGGCAACGTACGTCGCACTCCATCATATCGCGCAGGATACGTGTGCATTCCTGTGTCATAAAACTAACGTGCTGCGGCCGCGTTTTGGTATAAAGTCCCTCACGGATATCGAACCAATCGTCGGCCGAGTAGTCGTTGCCCGGGCAAAAACCCAGGAAACGGCTCAGGTTGGCCAGGAACCAGAGGTGGAAATTGGCCACCCCCTCGTCCATCGAATCGAGCGCCCCGACGCTGTTCCATACAAAATCGAAAAGCGCCTGGTTGGGTTCGTCGTATTCCCTGACGAGGCGGTACAAAACCTCTGCCATGAAGAGCGCCATGGTCGATTTGCGCACGTCGAACGGCAGGCTTTGCAGTACGAAGCCGCCCTGCACCTCCTTGAAACGGTGCATCTGCTGACGCGACGATTCGAGCCCTTCGAACTCGACCGGGAACATCGGCTGGAAAAGTGCCAGCTTCGAGCCCCGCCCGTTGCGGCTGCGGACGCCCTGTACCATGTAGCTGCGGCGCCCCCCGGTGTCGGTCAGCAGATAGACGACCATCGACGAGTCGCCGTATTTGAGCGTATGGAGAACGACTCCGCGCCCTTTGTACGTCTTCACCTACCCTTTGCGCACGTGAACCATCATCCACCCGTCCCTGGCAGCGGTCGCCACCGGGCGCAGGCCCAGTTCCCCGGCACAGGCGACAATCGCCGGGACGTCCTGTTCCAGGAAGCCGCTCATCACCAGGTCGCCGCCCGGCTCCAGCGCTGCGGCATAGGCCGGCATATCGGCCGTGAGGATATTGCGGTTGATATTGGCCAGGATAAAGCCGTAATGCCGTCCGGCGATGCGGCGCACGTCGCCCAGCATCGGTTCGATGCGGTCGGCGACGCCGTTCGAAGCGATGTTCTCGCGGCAGTTGGCGTCGGCCCAGTCGTCGATGTCGACCGCATCGACATGGGCGGCACCGCATTTGGCGGCGACGATCGACAGCACACCCGTACCGCTGCCCATATCGAGCCCGCGACGGCCTGCGACGCCCAGGTCGAGTACGGCACGCGACACGAGCCAGGTGGTCGCGTGGTGCCCCGTGCCGAACGACATCTTGGGCATGACGACCACCTCCATCACCCCTGCGGGGGCAGGCTCATGGAAAGGCGCACGGATCAACAGGCGCCCCTCGACGTCGACGGGCGGGAAATTGCTCTCCCAGACGGCGTTCCAGTTCTGCGTTTCGATGGCGATATAACGTCCCTGCACGCCGTAACGCGTCAGCAAGGCATCGACCTCGCCCTTGCAGTCGGCCAGCTGCTCCTGCGGGATATAGGCCTTGAGCGTCCCCGCATCAGCCTCGAAGCTCTCGAAGGGATAGTCGGCCAGCTCGGCGGTCAGGATCTCGGCCTGCATGGCGTCCGAAAAGGCAATATTCAAGGATATATAGTTCATATTATGTAAAATTTACGTATCTTCGCCCGTACAAAGTTAACGATAATCTCGGAAATAAGGCAGGAAAAGGATGGTAGAAAACACGAAAAAGTGGGAAGAGACGGGACGTCGTTACCGTACTTATATCAAACTCGAAAAACGCCTCTCGGAGAATACCGTCGAATCGTATATGCGCGACCTGCGCCAATTCGCCCATTTCATCCTGCGCCAATACGACGTGGCGCCCCGCAAGGTCGAGCGGACGATGATCGAACGCTACATGGGCTGGCTTTTCGAGCGCGGCCGCGAAAAGACCTCGCAGGCCCGCTGCCTGTGCGGCATCCGCAGCTTCTTCAATTTCCTGCTCATAAGCGACCAGATCGAAGCGTCGCCCGCCGAATTCGTCGACACGCCGAAATTCGGGAGGCACCTGCCCGACATCCTCACCACCGCAGAGATCGACCGCATCATCGCCACCGTGGACATGCGTACGACCAAGGGTATACGCGACAGCGCCATGCTCGAAGTGCTCTATTCGTGCGGGCTACGCGTCTCGGAGCTCACCTCGCTGCGGCTCTCCGACCTCTTTTTCGGGGAGGGCTACATCCGTGTCATCGGCAAGGGCGACAAGCAGCGGCTGGTGCCGATCAGCACCGTCGCACGCGACAAGATACAGCGCTATCTCGAAGAGCGCCGCAGCGCACGTTCGGGCGAAGAGGTCGTATTCCTCAACAACCGGGGCGGGCAACTTACGCGCGTGATGGTCTTCACGATCCTGAAGCAGGCCGCCCAACGCGCCGGCATCGACAAACACATCAGCCCGCATACGTTCCGGCACTCGTTTGCCACGCACCTGCTCGAAGGGGGCGCCAGCATCCGGCAGGTACAGGAGATGCTCGGGCATGAAAGCATCCTCACCACCGAGATCTATACGCACCTCGACAGCGACCACCTGCGCCATACGCTCGAAGAGCACCTCGGGATATAGGGGAACCGGGACTCCCGGAAATGGGAAACGGGCGGGAAACGCCGGGCATCCGTCCGTCCGGGCTGTGCGGGCGAAACGGGCGAAACGGACGAGCGGCCTAACAACATAGAACAGCGAAGCCGGGGAACGCTCCCCGGCTTCGGCATTTCATGGTATCGGGTCGTTATTCGGCCTGTACGCAATCGTAGACCAGGATATTGGCCCGGCGGTTGCTCGAAGAGCCGTCGCGGCAGGCGACACCCAGATAGAGTTTCCCGTCGCGGACTTTCAGGCTCTCACCCTCGGCATACCCCGTCGTGGTAAGCCCTGCAGCGGCGAGCCCTGCGGCATCGGCGACGGCTGCCACCTCGGTACGCGGCACGACGATCTTGCCGCTGTAATTGAATACCGTGACATAGGCTTTCGACGCGAAGGAATCCGCACCCGTTTCGACGGCGTTCCCCTCGTAAAAATAAACGTAGTTACCGGCGACCTCGTGCCCCTGGTGGGAATAGGAGTAAACGTCGTTCTCCTTGTCCGACCCGGCCGGCACCGAGAAACTGCCCAAAACACGGCAGTCGTTCAGGTCACGGGCCCGGATCTCACGGGTTACGGGGTCGCTGCCGGCCGAACCGACCGTCACCGTCGCCGTCATCGTCTTGAGCGGCAGAGCCAGCGCCTCGTCGAGGTCGAAAATCCAAAAGTAACGCACCCCGGACTTGCGCGAACCGACCAGCAGCCGGCGGGCCGGGAAGTCGATGGCGACCTGCTGGTCGTACTGCCCGTCCTTGTTGAGGAAGAATGTTTCGCCTGCATAGCCGGCTTCCAAGAGTGCACCCGGCACGAATTCCACACGCGACACAGACCAGTTGTCGCCGTATTCACCGCTGCTGTCGACCGAAGCGTTGCTGTTGAGCCAGATATAGGTCTTGCCGTCGGAAGCCTCCTCGGCGACGATCTGCGTGCCGTGGCCGAAATACTTGAGGGTCATATATTCGGCCCGGGCATCCTGCCCCGGCCCGGCAGCCCGGCAGACGATGACCGAAGTCCCGTCGGAACTGATCTGCGAATAGTAGATTTCGCCGCCGTCGGTCAGATCGAAGCCCTGCATGATACGGCGCGGGGCATACAGCACCACATTCTTGCTGTAAACGATATCGTCGGACAAGGGTGCCCCGAGCGCCGCCGAAGGGTCGAGCGGCGGCTCCTGCAACGTAGCTACGGTACAACGCGCCGAATAGCTGCGGTAACGGGCCGTGATGACCGCCGTGCCGAAGGCGCGGAGCGTCACCAGCCCGGCCTGATCGACCGTAGCGACACTCTCGTCCGAGGAAGTCCACCTGATCGTCGCCTCGGCATCGGCAGGACGGGTCGTGGCGACCAGCCTGAAACTTTCCCCGACGGTTAGTTCCAGGTCTTTTTCATTGAGTTTGAGCGACGTGATCTGCACCGGCTTGTCATTCGAAGAACATCCGGCACCCGTTGCGACCGAAACGACGGCGAGCAACAGCAAAGTGAGGTATTTTTTCATGGTATCCATCATTGGTTTAGTTCGACTCCCCGTCGACGACCGACACCGAGAAGGTGCCCTTGAGGCGTGTGGATCCGCCGCCGCCCGTCGTGATCGTGTTATTGGCGGTGATACGCACGTTGGCCGCAACCCGGTAGCGCACCCAGAGCGTACCCGAATTGATCGTGACGTCCACAGGGAAGTCATACGAGAAATATCCGGTATTCTCACCCTCGAAAAGCGGGCTGTCGTAAGCGCGGACGTGGTAAGTCACCTCGGTATTGTTGAAGGTTCCGGTCTTCGCACCATCGGCCCGAAGCCAGGTCTGCCCGTCGGCCGAGTATTCGATCAGGAAGAAACCCGCCGAGGAGCCCGAACCGCCGATGCTGCCCGTACAGTTGAGCATCGTGCCGGGAACGAGGTATTTCACGGGAATCTTTTGCAGCCAGGAATCGCCGACATAAAGCCCCTTCAGGTAGGCATGCCCGTCGTTGTAAGCCCAGCCGTTGACGGCCGCAGCCGTCTTGCCGGCGGCCTCGACGACCGTGATATAGGCCCTGCCGTCCTCCGAAACGAGGCTGTGCGCCGACGTCACCCAGTCGGGTTGCCTGGCTTTCAGGGCATTGACATCCTCGGTACTGCCTTTCACAGGACAGAACTCCCATTTCACGGGAAGTCCTTCGATCGGCATTTCGCTCATGGCGTAGACCTTGGCACGCGCCGAGCCGATCTCGGTACCGTCGACCGAAACGGTAAAGACCGCATATCCCGGCGTGGTGGGCGTACCCGCAATATCGAGGGCGACGGTCGCGCCGCCGTTGACCAAGGAGACAGAAGTTCCGGCGACCGTAAGTCCCTGCGAATCGCCACCCGGCGTACAGCTCACGGCAATCGTCTCGTCGCCGTAGGCATTGGCATAGGTGAAGCAAAGACGCGCCTTCGAGGGTTCCTGTTCGATGAGATTGCCCTCGACGTAAGGCGTGCCGTAGACAACGGCCCCGTCGGCCTGCGTGACGGTGATCGGATATTGCTTGCCCCCGTTTTCGAGGTAGATGGTGGCGGTACGCTCGGCGGAGCGGTTATGGGTAGCGGAAACTGTGATCCACTCGAACTGTCCGCTGCCAATGCCTTCCGACGGCGAGGTCGAGAGCCATTGTGCATCTTCGGGCACGACCGTCCGCCAACTCCCTTCGCAGCGAAGCGTGATCTCCCGGGACGAAGCCAGGCAGCTGGCAAAGCGGATCGAATCGGTCTCGCGTACCAGATAGCTGTCATCGTCGTCGCTGCATGCCGCGGCCAGCAGCACACATCCTGCAGCCAGCAGCATAAGCTGATATATTCGTTTCATAATCTTCGTTTTTCAGGTTCTCAATCGTTTATTTGGTCTTCCAGCCCGGGTTTTGCCCCAGGGCGGGGTTGTCGTTCAGGGCCGTAGTGGGAATGGGTCGCACGTATTTCTTGTCGTCCCACTTGCGGTTCATGCGGATGTAGCACTCGATATAACCGCTGTCGCCGTCGGTAAGCGTATAGTCGTTGCCCAGTACCCGGTAGGTGACGCCCGGTTCGGAAACCGAAGGGCTTTCGCGCACGAAGCAGACGTCGCCCGTGCCGTCGCCATCCATGTCGTAGACCTTGCCCAGCTCCCCCACATAAACACCATACCAGGGCTGTTCGAGCAGTTTCCCCATGCCCCAGCGCATGTCGTCGTCCCAGCGGCAGTTTTCCAGAAGCAGCTCGATTCCGCGTTCACGGCGGATCTCGAGCAGGGCCATGTCGGTCACCGTATTGAGGAAATAACCGGCCATATAGGGATCGTAGGAGTCCGGCATCTTGCCGTCGACGCCGGCACGTTCGCGCAGGAGCCTGACGGTCGCATTCCAGACGGTTTCCGAGAACTCGCCCAGCTCGGCCTTCGCCTCGGCATAGTTAAGCAGCACCTCGGCATAGCGCAGGATAGGGATGCAGGTGGAACAGGGCGAAGTATTGCTGTCGAGCGACGTGTCGTCGACAACCCATTTGATCGGCTGGTAACCTGTCACGCAATAGCCGAAGTCGGGGGCGTAATGCGTATTCACGTTGTTGTTCTTGCGCGTATAGCCCGGATGGCGGATACTCTGCATCAGACGGTAGTCGCGGTCGGTGAATTCGTCGGCGAAAGCGACCTTTTCGTACCCGGGCTTGTCGGTGAATCGGCTGCCGTCGCGGTTGAGGTAGGTATTGACGAACTGGCGCGTAAGCGAGTAGCTGCCGTACTGCATGTTCACGAAATAGGTGTTGAGGATATGCGTGGCATTGAGCGAAGCGTCATAGGCACGCGCCCAGATCACCTCCTGCGTAGCCACGTCCTCGCTGGTAAAGAGCCCGCGGTACTGCGTAGCGACGTTCGCCGGGTCGGAAACCAGGGAGTACTTCCCCTCGCCCATCAGCGTTTCGCACGCTTCGACGCAGGCACGCAGGTATTTTTCGGCTTCGTCCGAAGTCCAGGGCTCCCCTGTCGAGGGGTCGGTCGCGTGGTATTTGCGGAAAGTGCCTTCGTAGAGGCAGCAACGCGCCTTGAAAGCCAGCGCCACATTGCGGGTGATACGCACCGAGTTGACTTCCAGTTTGGCATTGGTAATACAGTTCCGGCAGGCGAAATCGAGGTCTTTGAGCACTTTGGACATCACGTATTCACGCGAATCACGGGGCTTATAAAGCGCCGCATGGTCGCCCGAATCGATCTCCTTGTCGTACCAGGGCACGGCGCCGAAGGTCTTGACTTTGTTCATGTAAAAATAGGCCCTCCAGAAGCGTGCGACGCCCTCGTAATGGTTCAGGATCGCCTCGCTGGCCGAAGCCCGGCGGAAATTGCCGAGGAAATAGTTGATATTACGCAGGTCTTCCCAGTTGCCCGTCGACCAACCGGTCTGGTCGTCGGCGTCGAAATTGTCGGTCAGGTACTGCCACTCGCCGCGCCAAGCCATGTAATCGGCATGGGCGTCGCCCGTGGCGACCGAAATGGCGGTCGGGATCATGGTTTGCAGGAACCCGTTGGCGTAGGCCTCCAGGTCGCTCTCGTTACGGAAATAGGTCGGGGCATCGATCTTATTGGGATCCCCGTTGGTCAGGAATCTCTCGCAGGAGCAGAGCCCCGCGGCGGCCAGCAGGATCAGGAGTATATTTTTCATCGTTTGCATGGTTTGAGGGTTAGAACGTAAGGTTGACGCCCAGTGTCACGGTGCGCAGCATCGGGTAGCTGTAACCGTCGCCCTCGGCCGTACGGAAATCGGAATCGCCCGCATTGATGACCTCGGGGTCGTAGTTGTCGCAGTACTTGAACATCGGTGACGAAGTCCAGAGGTTCTCGCCCGAGACGTAAACCTTCAGCCCCTTGATGCGCATCTTGCGGCAGATGTGGGCGGGGAAGGTGTAATCGACGGTGAGGTTCTTCAGGCGGATGTAGGAAACATCCTGCATGTAACGGTCATTGGGCGTGGTAAGGACGCGGTTGACCGATGACTCGTTGGTCTGGTAGGCCGAATAGCGCGGCCAGTAGGCCGTATCCCAGTTGTCGAGTTCCTCACGGTATACGTTGCTTCCCGTATGTGCCTTGAGCATATAACCGAACGGACGGTTATACTGTCCCCAGAAATAGCCAGAGTCGTAGCGCGGATACCAGTTTTTCTTGGCGACGCCTTGCCAGAAGGTAGAAACGCCGATCCCGTTCCAGTTGAAACTGACGTTGACGCCGTAATGGTAGCGGGACGAGGTGTTGCCGATGACCGTCAGGTCGCCGTGGTCGGAAAGGGTCTTGGCACCCTGGTCGATCCTGCCGTCTTCGTTCAGGTCGGCGAACTTGACCTGTCCCGGGCGCGTCACCTTGTCGGAGGATTGCAGGAACGACTGCGTGGCGTGCGAGTCGATGTCGTCCTGGTCGCGGAAAAGCCCTTCGACCCGGTAGCCCCAGATTTCGCCCAACTCCATGCCTTCGTAATAATCGTCGAGGTTACCCGTGGGATTGATATACTTGGTCACCCACGTACGCGAGTCCCATACCATGGCCTTGACGCTGTAACGGAACTCCTTGCCGGCGAGTTTGAAGCTGTCGCGCCACCCCACCGAGAGTTCCCAGCCGTTGGTCTTCAGCGAGGCGTTGTTCCCCTTGGGGGCCGCCGTTCCATACACCGCAGGGAGGCTCACGCCGACGGTATACATGTCGGTCGTATTGCGGCGGTACCAGTCGAACCCCATCGTCAGGCGGTTCTTGAGGAAATCGAGGTCGGCACCGACATCGTAGGTCGTCGAGGTCTCCCACGTCAGCGAAAGGGGGATGGCGCCCGGGGCGACGGTATAAGTACCCAGCGTATTGCCGATGACCACCGTCGACGACTTGAGCGTCATGTAGTCGATGTATTTGTAGGGATCGATATTCCCGTTGCCCATGGAACCGGCGGAAAGACGGATCTTGAAGTTGTCCAGCCAGCGGTCAGACCAGGCCATGAACTTTTCCTCCGAGAGGCGCCAGCCCACCGAGGCCGAGGGGAAGAAACCCCACTTCGAATTCTCGGGGAACTTCGACGACCCGTCGTAACGGCAGCTGAACTCGGCAAGGTACCGGCCCTTGTAGCCATAGTTCGCGCGGAAGAAAGCACCGACATAGCTCCAGTCGTAACCCCCGACCGCAGGGTCGCTCGTCACGCCGTCCATCAGGCCGAAACTCGGTTTCGAAGGCACGGTAAGCCCTTCGCGCCTGATGGTCAGCGTACGGTACTTTTTCTTCTCGAGGTTCCAGCCTCCCAGCAACTTGAGCGAATGGTCGTCGCCAAGCTTGGGGGTATATTCGGCGTAGATGTTGCTCGAAATGTAGTTCATGTCGTAACGGACGTTTTCGAGCGTGCTGCCCTGGCTTTCGTTGACCGTGATGGTGGACTCGGGGCCGGTATAGCCCGTATACATGTTGGTCACCCGCTCGCGCGTGTTGCGTGAATAGAGGTACGAGAGGTCTCCGGAGACCTTGAGCACGTCCTTGACGAGGTCGATCTCTACACCCAGCTTGTCCTTGAGCGTGAATTTGTCCTCCTGCTGGTAACTCGTCCCCTCGGCGAAACCGGCATAGCCGTTCAGCACGGCGGCATAAGTCCATGTTCCGTCGGGGTTGGTTATCAGGCTGACAGGCTGGCCGGAGTGCTCGATCATACGCGGGACAAGCTGGTTGCTGTAATAGAGCATCGGCTGATGGTAATCCACCACCGCGAAGTCCATGTTGTTGTTCAGGCGCAGCCACGGGCGGATGCGCACGTTGCCCTTGGCCCGCACGTTATACTGCTTGTAACGCTCGTCGCCCACGCGGTAAATGCCGTCCTGGTCGTAGAAGCGCCCCGAGACATAGTAGTCGGCATTCTTGCCGCCGCCCGATATGCTGAGGTTGTGTTCGTGGGAATAATTGACATCCTTATAAAAGGCCTTCGTCCAGTCGGTATTGCCGAAATACTCGTATTTGCCGGCGTCGTTGATGCGTACGCGTTCGAGCGACGGATCCTGGCTGCGGCGTGCAAGTTCCCGGTACCACGAGTCGGAATAAGGAACAATGTTGTTGATCGTGGAATTGAGCTCCTTCGAGCCGTTGTAATAACCGTTCCAGGCATTGATATAGCCCGTCGTCCACTCGTAGCCGTCGGTCACGAGGTTGGGCTTCACGGTACGCGAATGGATCGAGAAACTACCGTTATAGGTGACGTTCACCTCGCCCTCGGAAGCCGATTTGGTCGTCACGAGGATCACGCCGAACGCACCGCGGGCACCGTAGATGGCGGCCGACGAGGCGTCCTTGAGCACCGACACGCTGGCGATGTCCTGCGGGTTGACCGTCTCGAGGTCACCCTCAACGCCGTCGATCAGCACCAGCGCACCGCCGCCCGAGCCGATCGACCCCGTACCGCGGATGTCGATCGTCGCGGCACGCGAAGGCTTGCCGTCGCGCATCGAAATGTTGAGGTTGGGAATGGCACCCTGCAACGAACGCGAAACGCTCGGGTTGGAGCGTTCGGCGAACTGCCTGCTGTCCACCTGGTCGACGGCGCCGATCAGGTCGCGGCGCTTGACGGAGCCGTAACCCACGACGACGACCTCTTCGAGGATTTGCTTGTTTTCACGCAGGGTCACATCGAGTGTGCTCCGGGCACCGACCGGCTCTTCGGCGGTCTGGAAGCCCAGGTACATGAAGACGAGCGCCGCATCGTCCCCGGTAAACGTGAGCGAATACCGGCCGTCGGCATCGGTCGACGTACCCACGACGGTGTTCTTCACCAGTACACTCACGCCGGCCAGCGGCTCGCCGGCCTCATCGGTGACACGGCCCACGACGGTATGTTTCCGCTGCAACGTGGGTTTGGCAGCAGGTGCCGGGGAGGCCGCGGCGGATGCCGACAGGGCGACCACCTTATCCTTGATTTTATAAGAGATGCCCGAGCCTGCGAAGACAGAGGCAAGCATTTCGTCGAGCGTCGAGCCGTTCAATGCGACATCCACATCGGTCATCGTACGCTCCCCGAGCGACGTTTCATAGGAAAAGACCACGCCCGTCTGCCGGGTAAAAGCCGTGACGACCTCGCGCAGAGGGGCACTGCGGAACGACAGCTTCAGGTCGTGGCGCTGTGCGGCGAAAGCGGCACCGGCATCCGCCGCAGCGAACGACGGAAGCGCGAGGCAGGAGCATAGCACGCCCGCACACCACCCCCTGAGGAGTGAAGTAATTGATTTTTTCATTATGGTTCAGATTAGGGTAAAGAAAGAAATTTGTTTTAAGGCCATCGGCACTTTCCGGTGTCGATTACAGGGTGGCAAAAGACTCTTTTTCCATAGGCCGGATCAAATTTTGGGTTGGATTACGGTTGATTATCGATTCAGCTGAATAATTTTAAAACGGCATCCCGACACGAACTGCAACAGGTCTACGACATCTTCGACGGAAGCGTCCTTCTGGAAATTGAAGTTATAATGGTCGTCAGGCATTTGCTGCCCCTCGGGACGCAACTCTACGCCATAGGCCTGTTCGATGCGCCCGATGATCTCGGGCAGGGTCGCATTGTCGAGGGTAATGACCCCGTAACGGATCAGCAACAGGTCGCCCACGGGCACCTCGTTGACCTCGAGCTGCTCGGCATCGGCGTCATAGACCGCCTGCTGTCCGGGATGCAGGCAGATCAGGTTGCGGCCGCCGGGATGCTGCAACGCAACGGAACCTTCGGCCAGCGTGGCCTCGGCGACCGACTCGCCGCTGAAGGAGCGGACATTGAAGACCGTCCCGAGCACGCGAACCCGGAATGCGGACGTGGTGACAATGAAGGGGTGTTGGGCATCATGCGTGACGTCGAAATAGGCTTCGCCGTCGAGCTCGACATTACGGCCGTCGACACGGAACGTATCGTCGTAGGAGAGCGACGTCCCGGGCCCCAGCCAAACGTCGGTGCCATCGGGCATGGCCACGTGCATGGCCACGGTATCGGCATTGTGGAAACTATGGACGAATGGTGCGGTCACGATCCGGTAGGTCATGAAAGACGCGACGAGGATCGCCGCAACAGCTGCCGCAGCGGCAAAACGCCGTAGGGGGATCAGACGCCCCTTGCGCACCGGAGCGGCATCGAGGGCATCGATCCGGCGGTTGAGGCCGTTGAGCGACCGCACGAAACGTGCCGGCAGTTGCGTATCGGGACGCTGCATGCGGCCCCGCTGCCAGACGGCACGCAACTCGGCGAAAACGCGGCGGTTTTCATCGCTCGCGCAGATCCATTCCCACAGCATCCGCTCCTCATCAGGGGTGACGGCGCCGGCGAAATAGGCCGTAAGTAACTTCTCGTCGAAACGGACGGTCGTGTCGTTCTGTTTCACAGTTCGGAATATTGGGTTTCTACCCTAAATACACCTCGCCGGAGCAAAACACCTACATGAAAATGAATTTTTATTTGCCAAGGATATACATTGTCAAGAAAATCAGCATCTTATAGTGGCTTAATTTTTGCCGGAGCTGTTTCAGGGCATTATAGATATGGTTCTCGACCGTCGAAAGCGTGATGCCCAGCTGTTCGCTGATTTCACGGTTCGAGAGTCCTTCGATATGGCTCATGCGGAATACTTCGCGGCATTTGGGCGAAAGCGATTCGATCGCCGCATCGATCTCGCCGGCGACCTCCTGCGAGTAGAGTTTACGGATGATTTCGCTGTTGTCGGGATCGTAATGGGCATAACAACTCTGCTCGATCTGCTGCGCCACCCACGAACGGTAGGCCGTGGCATTGGCACCTTTCTTCAGGGCATTGAGCGATGCGTGGTAGACCGAGCGGAGCAGGTAGCCCTGGAGCGAACCGTCGTCGCGCAGATTGTCGCGGTGGAGCCAGATACGGACGAAAACGTCCTGCACTACGTCCTCCGCACCGTCGTCCCCGACAAACAGCCCCGCATAATTGACGAGCGACGCCCAATAGAGGCCGTAGAGTTCGTTGAAAGCGTTGCGGTCGCCGGCTTTCACCCTTGCTATCAATGTCGAATCTTCCACTTCGGTTCCGGTTAGACGTTTACAAAGATACGTCTTTTTATCGTTTGTCCAAAAACGCCGTCCCGCATCCGCCTGACACCCTGCAACGGGCGAAAAGTCCGGAAAAATGCGGAATATGCGGGATTTCAGGCGGCCAAGTATACTTTTTGTGCATATATGCGGACTGTTTTCCGGATAAGATGGCTTAATTTTGTACGGATTTGAAATACAATTTTAACCTAATAATAACCCGAAGTATGAAGAAAAACATTCTCCTGACCGCTGCCGCCTTGGTGACGACCCTTGCCGGCGTAGCGCAATGGCAACCCGCGGGCGACCGTATCCGCACCCAGTGGGGCGAAAAGCTCGATCCGCAGAACGTATTGCCCGAATACCCGCGTCCTCAGATGGTACGCGGCGACTGGCAAAACCTCAACGGCCTGTGGGACTATGCGATCCTGCCGCTGGGACAGACCCCCGACAAATTTCAGGGACAGATCCTCGTGCCGTTCGCTGTGGAGTCGAGCCTCTCGGGCGTAGGGAAAAGCCTGGGTAAGGATAACGAACTCTGGTACAACCACAGCTTCACGGTACCCGCGAAATGGAACGGCAAGCGCGTGTTGCTGCACTTCGGCGCCGTAGACTGGAAAGCCGACGTCTGGGTGAACGGTGTCAGCGTAGGCAGCCACACGGGCGGCTATACACCGTTCGAGTTCGACATCACGTCGGCCCTGAAAAAGGGTGCCAACGATATCCGGGTTCGCGTATGGGATCCGACCGACGACGGCTACCAGCCGCGCGGCAAGCAGGTGAACCGCCCCGAGGGCATCTGGTACACTCCCGTGAGCGGCATCTGGCAGACGGTATGGCTCGAAGCAGTGCCCCAGCAATATATCAAGGAAGTGAAGACCACGCCCGACCTCGACCGCAAGTCGTTCCGCGTCGAAGCCCCGGTTTGCGGCGCACAGCCTGAAGACCGCATCGAAGTGGCGCTTTTCGACGGCGACACGCAGGTAGCCAAGGGCAGCTCGCTCAACGGCGCCGCAGTGGAGCTGGCCGTTGCCGAGCCCAAACTCTGGAGCCCCGCATCGCCGTTCCTCTACGACATGAAGGTAAGCCTGGTACGCAACGGCAAGAAAATAGACGAAGTGGAGAGCTACACGGCCATGCGTAAATTCTCGATCGGCCGCGATGCCGACGACATCGTCCGCCTGGAGCTGAACAACGAGCCGGTATTCCAGTTCGGCCCGCTGGATCAGGGCTGGTGGCCCGACGGCCTCTATACAGCCCCCTCGGACGAGGCGCTGGCATTCGACGTCATCAAGACCAAGGACTTGGGTTACAACATGATACGCAAACACGTGAAGGTCGAGCCCGCACGCTGGTACTACCACTGCGACAAACTCGGCATGATCGTATGGCAGGACATGCCCAGCGGCGACCGCGGCCCGCAGTGGCAGATGCACAACTATTTCACGGGCGAGGAGAAGCACCGGTCGGCAGAATCGGAGGCCAACTTCCGTAAAGAGTGGAAAGAGATTATCGACTACCTCTATTCGTTCCCCTCGATCGGCGTATGGGTTCCCTTCAACGAGTGCTGGGGACAATTCAAGACCCAGGAGATCGTGGAGTGGACGAAGGCCTATGATCCTTCGCGTCTGGTCAACCCCGCCAGCGGCGGCAACCACTACCTCACGGGCGACATCCTCGACACGCACCACTACCCCAACCCGCGCCTGACGCTGCTCGATACCAACCGTGCAACGGTGCTGGGTGAGTATGGCGGCATCGGCTTCGTGATGAAGGGGCACCTCTGGGAGCCCGACCGCAACTGGGGCTATATCCGCCTCAACTCCCCCAAGGAGGTGACGGACGAATACGAGAAGTATGCAGAAATGCTCTACAAACTGATCGGCCGCGGATTCTCGGCGGGTGTATATACGCAGACCACCGACGTCGAAATGGAGGTCAACGGACTGATGACCTACGACCGCAAGGAGATGAAGGTCGAGCCGGAACGTATCCGCAAGATCAACCAGAAACTCTGCAACGCGCTGAGCAAATAGGCGCCCGGCATCGAAATACGAGGGACTTCCCGACGGATTTTCCTTTGAATAATTATAACAGCCTAATTTCTTAGGCTGTTATTTTTTTATCATCGGGCACCCCGGCAGCCTCCGCCTTGCCTATTCCGGGAAAAAGCGTTGTCCCGGCTGTCATGCCGACAGTCTTTATAAATTTTCTTCTGTCCATTTCGCGGGTCTTTCAATCCAAATTCTTTTCGTACAGCCATTTTGAAAGATGGTCGGCTACCTCCACGTTGTTCAGGTCGGAGAACGGGAAATGCGTGTTGCCGTGCAATCCGATTTCCGGCAGGTGTATCACGGTTGCATCTCCGCCATATTCATTGAGCAAAGCCGCCCACTTGCGCATCAGATGCAGGCGGCGCGTCCACTCGTACAGTTCCGGTCGTTCGTCCGTCTCCGGCAGGTTGTCGCCATAATAGATAAGGATCGGGATTTTGGTATAGCCCATGAATACATCCATCGAGACCTCGATGCCTTCGCTGGTATTGGAACGGGTGACGTATTGCCCCTCTTGCGGCACTTGCCCTTCGGGGAACGGCACCTGCCCGCCCGGCTCGTATGACACGATAGCACGGATGTTCTTCGTCTTGCGCAGCGTGAACCAGCCCACCGGGCCGCCCTGCGAGTGGGTGACGAAGACAGCGGGGCCTACCTTGTCGAACAAGGCCGCGTATCCGTCCGAATATACCTCGAAATCCACCGGCCCGATGTTGGGAGTCATCTGGCGGAAAAACTGGTCGAGAGCCCCGGGATCCCGGCTGAACTGTACGCCCTCGAAATAGTCGGGCCAGATACCTACCCGAAAGCGGTTGAACCATGTTTCCTCGTCGAAGGCAGGAGTAATGGCGGCGGGTTCCGTTCCCCGTCCCGCATTTCCCCGTCGGGGCTGATCGACGAGATAGGTGGAGAATCCCCGGCGCAGAAAAATGTTCTGGAAGCCCTCGCGTCCGTCGGGCGTCGTTTCCCAGGTTTTGGAGAACTGGCCGACGCCGTGGGCGAAGACGAGCGGATATTTCCGGGCAGCGACCGGTTTTTGGAAAAACACATAGGCATGGTCGCCGTGATAGGTATGTCCGAGAGAATCGGTCAGCACCTTGCCGCCTATGGCAAAGCTGCCCTGTTCGGCAATTTTCAGCACCGGGCGTTGAGAACATGCTGTCAGGAACAACGCCGTACTCATACAGATTGCAAGCATCCTTTTCATACCGTGCGCTATCTCTGTATTTTCGATTCCTGCAAAGCGTCGTAACGGCTGCCTGTAACCGGAATGGCGGCAACGGCATCTTCAAGCTCTTTCACCGTCTCGGCTGCAAAACGAATATCGGACGCCCTCAGGTTCTCTTCGAGGTGCGAAAGTTTCGTCGTGCCGGGAATGGGAACGATAAAAGGTTTCTTGTTCAGCAGCCATGCCAGAGCGACCTGCGCCGGGGTGATGCCCCTCGTTCTGCCGAAAGCGTTGAGCACTTCCACGATGCGCATGTTCTGCCGGATGGCTTCGGGCTGAAAACGCGGCAGCGTCTGGCGGTTGTCGTTGGTGGGGTCGAACTGCGTGTACTCGTTGATCATACCGCCGAGGAAACCCCGGTTCAAGGGGCTGTACGGAACGAACCCGATGCCCAGTTCCTCGCAGAGAGCCAGCACACCGTTCTGCTCGACGGTGCGGTGCATGAAATGGTATTCGCTCTGGATTGCCGTTACCGGACAGACGGCATGGGCGCGGCGGATGGTTTCGGCATTGACCTCGCAGAGGCCGAAGTGCAGAACCTTTCCTTCTTTGATCAACTCGCCGACCGTTTCGGCCACGACTTCGATCGGCGTACCGGGGTCGATGCGGTGCTGGTAGAAGATGCCGAGCGTCTCCACGCCGAGGTTGCGCAGCGAGTTCTCGCATACACGGCGGATATTGGCGGGCGTGCTGTCCTCTTCCGTCCTGACCTGAACGCCATTCACAAACTTATGTCCGAACTTGGTCGTGGCGAACACACGGTCGGCATAACCTTTTAAGGCTTTCCCTGTCAGTATTTCATTGGCATGGTAACCGTAACTTTCCGCAGTATCGAAAAGCGTCACCCCTCGTTCGATGGCTTCGTGGACGAGACGAATGCAGGTTTTCTCGTCAGGATGCTGGCTGCGGTGATGGTTCAGCCCCATGCAGCCGAAACCCATAGCCGAAACCCGAAACGCCGCATTGCCGCTGCCTAATGTGCGGAAGCCGTGAAGGGTTGCCATGGCGGCCATGCCTGTGGACGCAGTTGCGGGTCGTCCCATGACCGCCTTTTTTGCGGCGGTTGCTTTCCCGAATGCAGGGGCGACGCAAAATGCTGCGCCTGCCAATGCCGCCCGTTTCAGAAAACCGCGGCGGCAGATGGCTTTCTCTCGGATTTGTCCCTTTTCCATATTTATATTTGGTTGGTTATCTATCCGATGCAAAGATATACAGAGATTCTCGCCCCGGCCGTATCAATTTTACGGATTGAATGACCAATTTCATCGGCCGGAGGTTCAGCGCCTTCCGCCATCAGTGATTTTGGTTGCCGTATCTGTAAAATTGATACAGCCCGGTTAAACAGGATCATCGTCTATTTTTGTATTGCCGGAAAAGAGTTATGGCCATGGAAAAGAATCTGCTACCCGAAAAGGAATTTCATGCATGGGATAAGAATCGGGTCGAAAGTCTGGATCGGCGTTCCTCCGCCGATCCTGCCGGGGGTGGAAATCGGAGACGGGACTGCAATCGGCGCGGGTAGCGTGGTGACGCGCAGCATTCCGCCCCGCTGCGTTGCCGTCGGAAATCCGTGCAGGATTATCAGGCGGTTATGAAGAGAAAAAGTATATTTGCAATAAATAAAGACGATCGGATTATGAATGAAATAATGAAAATCGACACCATTCAGCAATACAACGACTATTTCGGCGTGGAGACGCTGCATCCTCTGGTCAGCGTTATCGAGGGAAGCAGGGGGAAACCCCTGTATTACTGCCGGAAATTATATAATGTATATGCCATATTGCTGAAAGACACGATTTGCGGACAGCTCAAATACGGGCAAAGCGCCTACGACTACCAGCGGGGAGCGATGCTTTTCATTGCACCCGGTCAGGTAATGGGATCGGAGGACGACGGGTTGCTGCATCAACCCGAAGGGTGGATACTGGCCTTCCATCCGGAACTTTTGCGGGGAACGCCGCTGGCCCGTATGATGAAAGAATACTCTTATTTTTCATATAACGCCAACGAAGCGCTGCATCTTTCGGAGCAGGAGCGCAAGACTGTAATCGAATGTATGGAAAAGATAAGGACGGAGTTGCAATATCCCATCGACAAGCACAGCAAGCCGCTGATTGTGGACAACGTCAAACTGCTGCTCGACTACTGCATCCGCTTCTATGACCGGCAGTTCATCACCCGTGAAAATGCCAACCACGATATCCTGACCCGTTTCGAGGGCTTTCTGGATGATTATTTCGCATCGGATGTCCCGGCCGAAAAGGGGATGCCTTCGGTACAGTATTGTGCGGATAAGCTATGTCTTTCGGCCAACTATTTCGGGGACTTATTGAAGAAAGAGACCGGAATGTCCCCGCTGAAGCATATCCAGCAGAAAATGCTGGACGCAGCCAAAGAGCGCGTATTCGACACGAAGAAATCCATCAGCGAAATATCCTGTGAATTGGGGTTCCCTTATCCGCAGCATTTCAGCCGCTGGTTCAAGAAAATGGCAGGATGCACGCCGAATGAATACCGAACCGCGAACTGACTTTACCCGCATCCGCCCGATGCATTACGCGAGCAGACGGCTCCGCAAGTTCACACGCAAAAAACCGGCCCTCATTCGGGGAGCCGGTCATACTGCGCATCGGTTACGGGTTCCAACCATTCATTGGAGGTATTTTCACCCGGCACCTCGAAGGCCAGATGAGAAAACCAGCTGTCGGCCGCTGCGCCGTGCCAATGTTTTACGTTAGCGGGAATATGGATGACCGTACCGGGAAGAATCTCCACCGCCGGCTTGCCCTCTTCCTGGTACCAGCCGCGGCCGGCAACACCGATAAGCATTTGGCCGCCGCCCTTCGCTGCACGGTGGATATGCCAGTTGTTGCGGCAACGCGGCTCGAAGGTAACGTTGGAAATGTTCACCTGCTCCCGTGAAATCGGTGCGAGGTAGCTGTTCCCGATAAAATATTGTGCATAGGCCGTGTTGGGCTCGCCGATGGGAAAGATCATCTCGCGCTGGAAAGCCGCCCTGGCGTCCTCTCCGGCAGTATCTTCCGCCCACACGTCTTTGGCGAGGCGGAATGCCGCCCACGCTTTAGGCCATCCCGCATAGAACCCTATGTGCGTGATGATCTCGGCGATCTCCGTGCGGGTAATACCGTTATTCTTCGCGGACTGAAGATGGAATGTCAGCGAGCTGTCCGTGATACCCTGGCTGACGAGCGATGTGATCGTAACCAGGCTGCGGTCACGCAGGCCGAGTTTGTCGGTGCGGCTCCACACCTCGCCGAAAAGGACATCGTCGTTGAGTTCCGCGAATTTCGGGGCGAACTCCCCCAACTGGTTGCGCCCTGCCGTTTGTACGATCTTTTCCTGTGCCATAACGTTGAATGTTAAAATGCTGAATACTGAAAATAAAAGAATTCTGTTCATAATCGTTTCTTTTATTGGATGAAGTTATTGATTCTGTTTGCCGGATCGAGTGGGGTCTGGTCGGAGAGCACCAGCGTCTTGACCATATGCAGCGTTCCCTGTTTGTATTTTTGAAAATGTTCCGAGGCGATATGCTTTTCATAAGCCTCCCGGCTCGCGTAGGTTTCGAGAATGGTCACCATACAAGGATTCTCCTTTTCGCAGACTGCATACATGGTCAATACTCCCGGCTCGGTGCGCAAGGAAACCTCGCCGACTTGAGTCGCATACTCCAAATAGGCTTCGAGATATTCCGGATAAACCTCGACTTTCGACAACCGCACAATGCCGTCGGAGGCCATCGGCAGTTTGGCGCACATGCCCGGCTGTTTGTCCAGGTTCAGACACTTGCCGATCACCTCTCCCGTCGCAAGATAGGAATAGGTCGTAAAATCGAACAGCACGGGTTTCAAACGGGTGTAGTCGGGCTTACCGTCGCTGCCGAGCACATCGGAGTCTGCATAGGTATTGACTACGGAACAGATAAAGTTGTCGAAGCCCTCCGTTTCGTAGACATCCACGACCTCGCACTCCATTGTGAGCGGAGAAGCGTCGATGACAGGCGTACCGTTTTCACCGATATGATACTCGAACACTCCCGATTTATCGACCGACGCTCCGCTCACGCTGCCCACATAGTCGGCTTTGGGCAGCATCCCGCGGCTTACGAGATTGATGGATAGTTTCTTCGATTTCCTTATTCCCTGATTGGTATAATGGCTTTTGCTCATACTTACGAGTATCCGGTCGTGGCCGATAATTCCCGTGTGACCCACTACGAGCCAGTTCACTTTTCCTTCGACTTCGGCACCCACAACCGTCATCGGTTTCGGATAGAGAGCCAGCAGACTTCCGATATTTTTCTTTCCCATTTCAGTCGTATTACGTTCATCCGGGCTCTCTTTCACCGTCGTGCCGCATGACAGCATAACGGATAAGAGCAGCACGCTTAAAATAGATCTTATCATATCGCCTCGTTTTTGTCAGATTGCCTTGATAAACTTTGCCGGGACACCGCCCACGATCGTATTCGCCGCCACGTCTTTCGTCACGACCGCTCCCGCTGCGACGACGGCATTGTCGCCGATGGTTACGCCTTGCAGTATAGTCGCATTCGAGCCTACCCAGACATTTTTCCCGAGTACGATGGGTGCGGGGCAGGTGGATTTGCGCTTTTCGGGCGAAAGCCCGTGGTTGAGCGTGGCAAACACTACATTATGCCCGATTTGGCATCCGTCGCCTATCGTCACCCCGCCGTGATCCTGAAAATGGCAGCAGGCGTTGACAAACACATTCTCACCCATACTGATATTTTTGCCGAAATCGGCATAGAACGGCGGGAAAACGCGGAGCGACTGCGGCACTCGGCAGCCGAATAGTTCGGAGAGCAATCCCCGCACCTCGTCCGGCGTATGGTAAGCCGTATTCAGCCGGAAGGTGACACGACGAGCCTCGTCGCTCATCTCATCCATGAAACGGTGTATTTCCTCCGTATCGAGGGCCTGTCCCGTCTTTACATAATTTTTGAAATCTTCGATGGTCATAATATTATAGTGGTTTTACTGTCGCTCTATTTTCACGCGTATATCGCCGCCGATGCTCAGGGCGTCGATCCCGTCGCCGTCGATGCGGCCTATTTTAATCAGGTCGCTGCTGTGCGACCAGTTTTTGCAGAAAATGGCCACGTTACCCCACGGCGCATAAATCGTGATGTCGCCGGGCGTGGGGGCACAACCGCGCGTGACGCCTTCCGTCGTCAGAGCCGGATCGGGATAGAAGATTTTCTCAGTCGTGCCGTTGTAGTCGTTCAGCGTAATCTCAAGCGGAAGCCGGGAGAGGAAATCCCTGCCTGCGGCATTGTCCTCCATCGTGGCGGTGAGCGTGCGGTCGCCGACCGTGATATTCATTTTCAAAGAGGTTGCATCCGGTGCATCAGGCTTGTCCTGCTCTTCCCGGTTTGCTCCTATTTCTTCAAGCCATGCAGGTACACGGGTTGTCATTTGTGACAGTGTTGAAGATGTCAACAATAATGTGTGTTCCATAAGTGTGGCATCGGGGCAAAGGCTACGGGCCTCGCTGACCGATGTGGAAATTCCACTGCTCCCGCTTGTGGCGAACAAGGCTATCCGCTTCCCGGCAAGCTTCGAGGCATGCCCGTGCAGGAACGTCTGCATCGGCGTTGCCATACTGCCGTGCCAGATCGGGTAACCGAAAAATATCATATCATAGTCATCGAAATTTTCAACAGTAGTCTTGACGGGCGGATAATCGCCTTGCCGGATGGCCGCCAGTTCTTCCTGCGAGCGTTCCAACATGGCATTATAGTCGTTATCGTAAGGCGTTTCCGGCTCGACTTCCAGCAGGTCGCAGCCGAGCGTCGTCTGAATCAGTTGCGCCACACGCCCGGTATTGTTCGTGCGCGAAGCGTAAAGCACCAGATAGCGACCGTTACCGCCGGGAGCAGGCGTATCGGGTTCTCCATTGTCGTCGCCACCCGGCTGTTCGGGCGTTTCGGGTTGTCCGGGGGTGAACGGCTCACGATCGGAACCGCCGCAGGCTGCCGTCGAAAGGACGGCAACCAGTAAAAATGAGACCAGTCGTATCTTTTTCATAAACAAATTTATTTGTCGATTTGGCTTTCGGTAAACGGATCGGCACGGTGTCCCATCAGGTCTATCTTCGCATATTCCCTGTCGAATTCTTCCATTTCACGGGACGTGAGGCGGATATTGCCGGCACCCAGAAAATCATCGAGGTGGCCGGGGTTGGTAGTGCCGGGTATCGGAGCTATCCACGACTTGCGCGAAAGCATCCATATGAGGGCGAACTGCGCGAGGGTCACGCCTTTGCGCTCTGCCCATCGGCGGACAAGAGATACAAGCGGCATATTGTGTTTCAACGCTTCGGGCGTAAACTGAGGCAGGTTCCACCGGCGGTCTCCTTGATAAAAACGGCTATTCTCGTCAATCACTCCCGTAAGGAAAGCCCGTCCCAACGGGCAATACGGGACAAAACCGATGCCCAGTTCTTCAAGTGTCGGGAATATCTTCGTTTCCGGCTCGCGCCACCAGATGGCATATTCGCTTTGCACGGCCGACACGGGACATACCGCATGGGCGCGGCGAATGGAGCGGGCGCTTGCTTCCGACATGCCCCAATGCAGCACTTTGCCCTCCTGCATCAAATCCTTTACCGTCCCGGCCACATCCTCCATCGGGACATTGGGGTCGACACGGTGCTGGTACAGCAGGTCGATGCGGTCGGTACGCAGCCTGCGCAGCGAGCCTTCCACCGCACGGCGGATATGGCCGGGACGGCTGTTCAACGCCGTCGGTTGCCTCTCTTCGACCCCGAAACCGAATTTCGTGCCGATCTTCACCTTGTCCCGGAAGGGGGCGAGGGCTTCGCCCACCCATTCCTCGCTGGTGTATGGCCCGTATACTTCCGCCGTATCGAAAAAGGTCACGCCTCTGTCGTAGGCGCGACGAATCAGCGCTATCATGTCCTGCTTGTCGTACTTACCGCCATAGTAACCGACCATCGGCAGGCAGCCGAGCCCGATGGACGATACATCCAAACCTCCTATCTGTCGGTGGTCCATACCGTTCGACGGGGCAACGTCGTTTGAACGTCCGTTTTTCGGCGGCGACGGGGTTTGCGCAAAAACTTTGGACAATCCCGTCCACTCTCCGGCTGCCAACAGTGCCGTCATGGATGACATTTTCAAAAAGTTTCTCCTGTCCATAGTTTCAAATTTTTCATGAATGATGCACGCGGGTCAATCCCCGCAATATTTCCATCTCGTTGTCTTCCAAACGGAAATCCGAAAGGGATATATCCTCGTCAGGGGTACATCCGGTCTGTGCAAGAAAACATTGCACCACTTTCCTCGCAGTAGTATGATAACGGTCTGCAAGAAAGCAGACCACTTCATCCTCATACAATTCGGAGGGAATGTCTATCCGTTTATTCATGATCCTTTTTTTGATAATGCAAAGTTAGCGTATCACACCCAAGCGGGCGTAACGATAAGTGGGAAGTTCATACCTTTTTTACTGATTTTGGCTCATAGACATTCGGCTATTTGATTGAAATAGTGTATTTTTGTCCATGGATACCAATCTTGCATATGCTATGGCTAAGATTATGAAGATACGAAATGTAGGCGATTACAGCCGCTATGTCGGGCACACCGACCGCCATCCGCTGGTCAGTGTCATCGATTACGCAGAAGTGTCCCCCGTCCGTCACAGCCTGAACAATTACAGCGTGTACGGAATCTTCTTTCACGATGAAGCGGAAATAGATCTGGCATACGGATGCGGCAAATACGACTACAAGAAAGGAACCGTCATCTGCGTGGCTCCCGGCCAGATAGGAGGGAAGGAGGATAACGGCGAACAGGTGATGCTGACGGGATGGGCGTTGCTTTTTCATCCCGACCTGCTGCACGCGACCCATCTGGAAAAGGCCATAAAGAATTACTCCTTTTTCGATTACCGTGTCAATGAAGCCCTGCACATGACCGACGAAGAACACGATATATTCGTCTTGCTGATGCGGCAAATCCGGGACGAACTTCAGAAAAGGCCCGACGAACTCCAGAACGCCATTATCGTGGGATATATAGAACTGATGCTGAACTTCTGCCAGCGTTTCTACAACCGGCAGTTCATTACCCGAAAGCTGGAAAACTCGGATATACTCATGAAATTCGACAGCTTGCTGCGTGATTATTACGAGGAGAAGACCCAGTTGACGCTCGGCATCCCGACCGTACAATATTGCGCCGACAAACTCTGCATGTCTCCCAACTATTTCGGCGATATGATAAAAAAGACGACCGGAGATACGGCGAGCAACTACATTCGTCAATATGTTATCCAACGGGCGAAAAGCGACTTTGCAACCGGGGCGTCCATCGCACAGGTGGCGGACGGACTCGGATTCGAATATCCCCAGCATCTCAGCCGGATGTTCAAAAGACAGGAAGGACTCTCCCCGAAAGAATATTGCGAAAGACTTCGGAAAAAGATCCGGGTCAGAGAACACGGCGGATCTGCGACGCCGGAGTGAGGCACAGCGTGTCGTAATCCAACCCTGAAACGACCGTGAGGCCACAACGACGGCCGGGAGCTATTTCGCCGAATTCATCCTCCATTCCCAATGCCTGTGCACCGCCTCTGGCAGCCCATGCGAGCAGTTCGGGAAGCGGAATGCCGGGGAACATACGCATTTCCTCGAAAACCGAAAGCCGGTCGTTCGAAGCCAGCGAGTCGGTTCCGAGGCAAATATTGAGGCGATTGCGGCGTAACAGCTCCACAGGGGGTTCGAGGCCGGAGATATAGCGGTTGGAACGGGGGCACAGGCACCACCATACGGGCGCCGTAAAATGTCCCATAACGAGATCGATATCGCGCTGCGTTATGCAGCAGTCATGCACCAGGATCACGCGGCGGTCGTGTGGCACGCAGGCCACGAGGCGTTCGGCCGGGGAGCCGTAATGCAGGAAATCGCAGGAGAAACCGGCCTTCGCGTACCACTCCCACAGCGGGCCGCGGTGTTCGAAGAGCGCCGCTTCGCCGGGAGATTCCATGAAATGGATCGAAAGCGGGGCATCGCCCCGGGCAGCGATCGCACGCAGGGGGGCATCCTGCACCGAATAGAGCGAATGGGGGGTCAGCGAGGTTTGCGGATGGCGGAGCAGAGGCAGCAGGTGCTCGGCCGAAGCGGCGCGCAGGCCGAAAAACTCGACAAAAGTACGGTAGGCGATACGGCTGCGCGATTTTACGGCGAAAGTGGCATCCCCGTTCGAAATATCGCCTACGGCTTCGATCCCGGCCTGCCACATGGCGGCATCGGCGGCTTCGACGGCTTGTGCTCGCTGTTCGGCGGAGAAGCGTTCCCGCACCTGCGACATAGCACCGGCAAACCCCGCAAAACCGCACCGTTCGGGGATCGCCCCCAGCAAATAGGAGAGTTCGAGGTGACAGTGGGCATTGACCAGCCCCGGAGCGAGCACCCCGGCATAAAACTCGGTGCCGGGACTCCGGTCGGGCTCGGGACACGTCCCGACGAAGAGGATACGGCCGTCGGCCGCAACCCCGACCAGGGGATTGCGGAGCAGGCCCTGCGGTGTCCAAAGCAGGTTAGAGGCTATCCGCCGGGATGGCTGCGCGGAGGAATTCATCGGCAAAGATTCGCAGGTCGAGTTGTTGCTGGTAAAGGCTGTCGACGGCAACGGACGTCGAAGGGATGTAGTCGATCTCAAGGCCGGTCACCGTCACCGAGGGGCGCAGGGGCTTCTCGCGGAAATCCAGAAAATCCAAGTGCAGGCGCCGATGGGTGGTGTCGACCGTGAAACGGCGGGTGAAATTCTCCGTCCGGTTACGGCGCAGCGTCGTGGAATAGACACTGCTGCGCCCGCCGTCCCTGTTTTCGAGCCAGACGACGCCCCGCAACCCCTTCTCGTTCCGGTCGAGCGAGTCGACGAGGTATTTGAGCCGCAGTTCGTACTCGCCGGGCTGCACGTCGACGGCGATCCGCAGGCGCGCCGTATCGCGCAGTGCCCCCACACGGATCAGCGAATCGGCATAGACCGTACGTGTGAAGGTACGGCGGGCCACGTTGTCGATCGTGTCGAGCACGGCAACCTCACGGTCGTAAAATTTCCCCTCGGTTTCGAGTTTCTCGATCGCCATCTCGACAACGTCACCCAGGCGGGCACTCTTGCGCTTCGAGAAGTTGCCGATCGTATAGTAGACATCACGGGTCGTATAGCCATAGCGGGCGAAGATCGGTTCGTAGATGTTCAGCGAGTCGATATTGACCCGCTCGTCGCCGATATAGGCATTCGTGAGGAAGGCATCGTGGAAGATCTGCGCCAGCTTTTCATCGGGAATAATCTTGTGGCGGGTACAGGCGGCGCCTGCGAGCAGCAGGAACGCGTAGAGCGATATACGGAAAATGCGTTTCATAATCAGGCATTATGTTTCACCATGCTGCGCACGGTAATGTTCGAAATAACATAGGCGACAAGGCCGAAGGCCGCCAGCACGGCAAGCAGGTCGCCCGGGCGGAATTCGACGGGATAGCTCTTGGCAAGAAGCGTCTCGGCCGGGATTTCGATCAGGCCGAAGTGCTGCTGCAAGAGGCTCAGCCCGACGCCCAGCAACGCCCCGCACGCAGCGCCGAGGCCACAGATGAGCAACCCTTCGCTGCGGAAAATAGCCCGCACGAGCGACGTATCGGCTCCCAGCGCACGCAGTGTCACGATGTCGCGCCGCTTGTCGACGATCAGCATCGCCAACGCCCCGACGACCGAGAACGACGCGATGACCAGTACCAGCAGCGAAATGAAGAAGATACCCCATTTCTCATAGGTCATGATCCGGTAGAAGGAGGCCCGCAGTTCGTGGCGCGTGCGGACGCGGTAATCACCGCCCGTCTGCCGCGCCAGAGCCTGACGCACCTGCTCCGCATCGGCCCCCTCCCGCAGGCGGACGACGAGCCCCGAGACACGGCCGGGATGGCTGAAAAGCTCCTGTGCCAGCCGCAGCGACGCCAGGACATACGTCCGCTCCGTCTCCAGGTCGAGCGAATAAACCCCGCCGAGGGGCACCGTCCGCCGCGTATAGTTGTCGAAAGGCAGCAGCGAGGAGAACGAACCCCGGCGCACGGCGTAGACATTGACATCGGCATCGGCAAGCGAGCGGATGCCCAGCATATAAGTCATCGACTGCCCCATGACGAGTCGTTCGATATCCCCCAGGCGCACCCGGTATTCACCCGCGGAAACGACACTGTCGAGCGGAAACACCGCGGCATACGCATCGTCGACACCCCGCACCGTAGCCGTAGCCTGGCGCCCGGCATGTTCCAGCAGGGCACTCTGTTCGAGGACGAACGAAAACGCTTCAACCCCGGGAATCCGTGCCACGGCGGCCGTGTCTATCGCGTCGGCAGGAAAAGTCTGCCCCAGCCGCGCCGAGACGGTCAGGTCGGCGTCGAAGGCCGAATACATCGACTTCACGAGGCTTTCGAAACCGTTGAAGACCGAAAGCAGGATGATCATCGCAGCGACAGGCATCGCGACAGCTACCACGCTCAGCCCCGAGATCAGGTTGACGACCGAACGGGATTTGGGCGAGAAAAGGTAGCGGCGGGCGAAAAACTGCGGCAACATGGCGTCGGGAAGCGGGAGCTATTCGGGCTTGTCGTGCTTGAGCGCCTCTTCGATATGCTCGATGTATTCGAGCGAGTCGTCGAGGAAGAACTGCAACTCGGGCACATTCTTGACCTGGTTGCGGATCCGCTGCCCGAGGGCGCGGCGGATAAACCAGTTCTGGTGCTCGATCTCCTTCATCGTCGCGGCACTCCGGTCGAAGGGGAAGATGCTGACGTAGACCTTGGCATAGCCGAAATCGGGCGAGATGCGCACGGCCGTGACCGTGACGAGCGCCCCGCGGACGATGCCTGCACCCTCCTTCTGGAAGATCTCGGCCACGTCCTTCTGTATCTGTTTGGCGATTTTCTGCTGTCGTGTGGTTTCCATGGCTTGAATATTTATAATCCGTATTTGAAGACTTCGCGGTTCTTTTCGCGTTTGGGACGCGGTTTCCAGGTCGAGAAGCCCTCCTTGTTGAAGCGGTAACTCAACCCCACCGAAATGGTGAGGTTGTCCAGCGGCGAACGCATGGGTGTAGCCCAGAACGGGTTTTCGGAACCGTCGATGCCGTTGTCCGCATATTTATTGCGGTTGCGGACGACGTCCGAAAGCCCGAAGTAATAACGGGCGCGGACATTGATCTCGAAGCGGCGTATCAGGAAGGAGATACCGCCGCCGCCCGCAAGCCCGTAGCCCCAGCGGCTGTCACGGGCCGTCTTGTAGTTGTAATCCCCCTTCCAGTCGGTCATTCCCGAAGCCTTGGCACTCTCATCCTCGTAGTCCGATGAAAGCTGGTAGGAAAAGGTGGCCGCAGCCTCGAGGTAAACGCGCACGCGGTGGCGCAGTATATAGACGTGGGGCTGCCAGACGATGGGCAACATGACCGAATTGATATGGCGCGTATAGTAACGGAAATCCTTCGGCTCCTCGACCAGCGAGGCATTGGTCGCAAAGGAGAAACCCTGTTGCAGGAATTCGAGGTCGATACCGAAACCGCCCACGAAGCGTTGCGCACCATAGTAGCGCCATGTAAGGCCAGCGGTATAGATACCCCACATCCCCTTCATCTCCTGTTTAGGGTCGAAGCGGGCGCTGGCCATGCCGTAACCGGCCGTAAAACCGAGCGTATGCTGCGCCGCAACGCCCTGCCAGCAGCAGACGGCGGCCGCGAACAACAACAGGTTTTTGAATCGTCTCTTCATCATCGCGCTATCGGAAATTATTGAACATGCCGCCCGTAGAGTTCATGCTGTTGTTCATGCGGTTATTATTCTGGTTGTTATCGTGGCTGTGGCCTTTCTTCTTGGGTTCCTTGGCGCGTTTCTCGGCCTCGCGGCGCAGACGCTGGGCCTCACGTTCCTCGAGCGTGCGCGAAAGCGACTCCATCGTCACGGGGGCGAACAGGGTGTTCATGTCAATCGAGAACTCGACCTCCCAGTTGGCTTTCGTGGCGAAGGTATCTTCGCCTTCGTCGTTGGCATAGATCTCGGCGCGTTCGGGCTGGCGGCGTTCGACCACATTGCCCGTGTCCCACTTGCCGTTGCCGTTCTTGTCCTCGATGACACGGAACTTGATTTCTCCGGCCGGGACGAAATTGAACTGCCAGTCGCCCGTGGTGACGTCGCGCTTCTCCTGTTTGAGGGCGTTGTTGCCGTCGAGCAGCTGGAGTATGTACTTCGAACCATCGTCCTTACCCGTGACATGGATCTTCACCGTGGCGAACTTCTCGGGGTCGAGCACCGTATACTTGCCGATGATCGAGTCATTGGAGAATCCCGCCACATCGGTAATGGCCCCTTCGGGAATGGTGAGGGTATATTGCCCGCCGGTTTTCCAGGGCGCACGGATATAATAGCGGCGCAACTGCGCCGTATCGCGCACCAAACGCACGGGAATATCCTCGATGCTGTTGTCGGGATGCGTCAGCGTGAGGAGCATGGCGGCCGAATCGAGCTTCGTAAGCGGATAGTCAAAATCCATCGTCAGATGGTTCTCGGGGTTCACCTCGCCCGACAGCGGGAGTTTGTAGGCAAAGGGGTTCTCCTTCTTCGGTTCGACCCACTCCTCGCCCGCGGCCTCGGCCTTGCGGCGATCGCGTTCGAGCTTCTCGCGCTCCTTCTCCTGCTCTTTGGTCTCGATGAACCTCCAGGCCAGTTTCAAGGGCTCGGTGACCGATTGCAGGACATTGACCGTATCGTGCTTGAAATAGGTGATCTCGCCCTTGATCGTATCGGGAAGTGCCGACGAAGGCATGTTGAACCACAGGGCGATGGTGTCGCGCCCGACGGTCTGCGGGTCGAAGATGACCCGATCCTCGGGGATGCTGTCGAAGCGGATCCGCTCGATCTGCGGGTGTGCGGCGGCGAAATAGAGCATCGCCTTGTGTTGCAGGGGACGTTCGGACTGCGAAAGCACCTGGCGCCGGAACGCCCTGTCGGTAAACATGCGCAGGTAGAGCTGCGGTTCAGCCACGACATATTGGCGGATCGAATCGTACCACATGGCGAAATCGGGTTGCTCACGGGGGTTGTAGGTGCCTTCGAGGAAGCCTACCTGGTCGGAACCGGGTTCATAAATCTGGTTGTCGTTCTTGTCCTGGACGGCATAGACGCGGTAAGCGATCGGCTTGAGGTTCTGGGCGATGAAGATACCGTTGTTCTCGGCGCGGGCGATGACGGCCGGCTTGTACTTGAAGATCGTCGAGTCGTATTCGGCGACATTTTCCACCGAATCAGCGGGAAAGAACCAGATGAAGCTCTTCGACACGGAGTCGGCCTTATAGCTGTCGGCCGTATAACCCGACATGACCATCGAGTCGATCTCGGGCCCCGTCGAGAAGACATAACGCATCGAGTAGAGCGGGTTGCCCTCGTTGTTGTCTCGGATGGCGCTGCCGAAGTTGAGCGCATAAGTCGTATTCGCCTCGAGCGTGTCGCGCAACTGGATGACGACCCCCCGTCCGCGCAGCGAAACGAGCGGTTTCTTCTTCATCTGCGGCGAGGTGAAGAACTCCTTTTGCTGATCCTTGAGCTGCACGAACTCGTCGAACTCGATGTAGATCTTCTCGTGGTTCACGAGCGGCCGGTTGGTCGAAAAGTTGTCGGGCGTCATGTTCACGATGACCGGGGGCAACGAGTCGCGGGGCCCTCCCGTGGGGGTCATCATGCTCGCGCAACGGCTCAGAAAGGCCGAAACGAAAAGCAGTAGCACGGCGGCACGCAGCGTGCGGACGATATGTCTTTTGCGGATATCCATCGTTATCATTTACTTGTATCCGAACCCTCCTGTTCCGGGTCGGCGTTCTTTTCATTGACCACACGCCAGCCCTCCTCGACATAGAGGTATTCCGGGCGCCATGTGCGGAAGACGATCGGGAAGGTCACGGGCTCGCCGTCGAGGTCGACCTCCTGCTTCGAATAGGCGTAAACCTCGTTGGTCTGGTCGACCACGACCACCATCAGCGTCGAGCTGCTCACTTCCATGCCGTAATCGCCCGACTCCTCTTTCGAGGCGGTGAAATTGGGGTTGGAACGGGTTTGCGACGGGTCGTTCTTCGAGGTGATGACACCGGCCGCGGCATCAACATACGAGGCGATCCTCCACGCCGTCGTATCGACGGCATAGGCATAGGCCTTGAGTTTCGAGGGCTCGGTCGTTTCGCCGCCCTCCTCGGCCTGCACCGAAGGTGCGATGTAACAATCGAGATAGGTCGGAGGCACATAGAACTGGTTGCGGAAAATCCAGTTGCCGTCCTTGTATTCCGTCCCCTCCTTCCACGGCTTGAAGACGACGGAAACGTAGAGCTTGGGGAAATTCTCGGCGATCTCCTGCTGGGTATAGCCGTAAATCCTGTGCTCGGTATCGACCGCGACGACCATAACCGAAGGTTTGTCAATCCGCATCGAGAGCCATCCGGCAATCCCTTCCTGCTGGTAGGGTTCGGCCGTCACGAGCGGCACGGTCTGTTTTTCGGTCGGGTTGTCCCGCCGCGTAATGATCCCGGCCAGGGCGTCCTCGTAAGAAGCGACCTCCCAAAAGACCGTGTCGGCAGCATGGGCAAAAGCCTGCGCCTTCCCCTCGGGAAGCAATTGGGCGACATCGCCCGAGTTCTCCTGCACAAGCGGCTTGAGCACATAGTCCGTCCTGTACGAGACTTCCTTGAAACATCCCGCGAACAGCACGACGGCCGTGAACAACGTTATTATTCGTCCCCTTTTCAATGTTCTCTCTTTTTTAATTTTCATTCGGGCGCAGGGCCTCGTACATCTCCTCCATGGTCTGCCCCGTGACCGGGTGGCGGCGCTGGCGCATGATTTCGCACAGCGGGGCCAGGGCGAATTCCCGCTCGGAGAGGAGCGGGTGGGGAACGGTGAGCCGCTCGCTTGCGATCACCTCGTCGTCGTAGAAGAGGATGTCGATGTCGATCGGCCGCGAGGTGTAGGTCACGCCCGTACGGGCTTTCTCGACCGCTTCGGCCGCGCGGTTGCGGCCCAGTTCCTGCTCGATGGCCTGCACGGCCTCAAGCACCTCGAGCGGTTGCAGGTCGGTGGAGACCTCAAGCGCCTGGTTCGAAAAATGTTGTTCGGCATCGAAGCCCCATGGCTTGCTTTCGTAACGGTGCGAACAACGCAGCACGGCGCCCACGCGGGCGTTGATGAGTTGTTGCGCAGCCTGGAGCGTCCGTTTCACGTCGCCCGTATTGCCGCCGGTAAGAAGTACTACACGTGCCATAAGTCAGAGTCGTTTTATCATTTTGCTCACCGCAAGGGCAAAATGGGTGAATACGATCGTCGGATTGCCATTCTGCGAAATCTGCGCCAAAGCGCTTTCGATCTCGCCGATGAGCGGTTCTATATTCTGCGATCCGATAAAAGGGGCGAATTTAGTACAGAAAGCCAGCTCCTCGCCCCAGAGGTAGCAGACTTCGCCGATGCCCGCATGGAGCATGTAACTCTCGCGCAGCAGGCGCGCGGCATCCCGCAGGAAGGCACGCTGCTGTTCGCGCGAAAGCTGTGCGGCATCTTCGGCCCAGGCGACGAGCTCCAGATGCTTATCATTATAACTCAGCCGCATAAGCCCGCAGAAGAGGTCGAAATTCTCTTTCCGCAAGGCATCGCTCTCGCCGGCCACGAGGTGTTTCAGTTCCAGCAGGTCGCCCCCCGCAAGACGGGCCATGTTACGGGCTTTCACCGGATCGGCGATCCCCCGCTCGCGGGCCACACGCTCCAGGACGTCGGGTGCGATGCGCGGCACGGCGACCTCCTGCGTACGCGAAATGATCGTCGGCAACAGGCGGTCGGGCTGCTCGGAAACCAGCAGGAAAAGCGTCTTTTCCCAAGGCTCCTCCAGGATCTTGAGGATCTTGTTGGCTGCCTCCTCGTTCATCGCTTCCGGGAGCCAGATCAGCATTGTCTTATAGTCGGCCTCGAAACTCTTGAACGAGAGTTTGCGGATGATTTCGTCGGCCTCACGGGCTGCGATCATGCCTTTGAGCGTCTTGCCAAGGTCGAGGCGTTCGTACCAGTCCTGCGCCGAGAAATAGCCGCCGTTTTCGGAGAAAACCGCGCGGAACAGCGGCAGAAACTCATCGCTGCGCATCACCTCGCCGGATTTCTTCCCCTGCTTGTTAACCGGGAAAACCAGGTGCAGGTCGGGGTGCGCCAACGCAGCGATCTGCCTGCAGTCGGGACACTCGCCGCACGAATCGCCGTCATGGCGATGGTGGCAGCAAAGGTATTGCACATAGGCCACGGCAAGGGCGAGGGCACCCGCACCCGCCTGCCCTGTGAAGAGTTGGGCATGGCTCACCCGCCCTGCATCGACACTCTGCACCAGATGCCGTTTCAGATCCTCCTGTCCCGTTATGTCCGCAAAACGCATATCTTCTACTCCTTTTTCTTCTTCAAACTCCGTATCGTCTGCCGGGCGGCGATAGCCAGCAGCGCCAGCACAACGAATACCAGGACAATCGTACGGCCGTTGCCGCGATCCATAGAAAGCGCAAATACACCTCCCATGAAGAGCACGAAACTCATCGCCAGCACCACGGCCTTCCCTTTCGCATCCCGTTTCATCGCCTTATCTTTTTACCTCGGGTTCCCGTACCACTTCCGCACGCAGGATACGCACATCCGCCAGCGGACGGTCGAGCGAATCGGTTTCGGCGCGCTGGATCGCATCGACGACTTCCAGCCCCTCGGTCACACGTCCGAAAACGGTATACTGGCCGTCGAGATGGGGCGTACCGCCCAGCGTCGCATAGCATGCCCGCAGCGAGTCGGGGATCGTGACCCGCCCGTTCGTCCCGGCCCGAACACGTTCCTGCGCCCGGTCGAGCTCCCCGTCGTCCATCGGCTTGCCCCAGACGATGTAGAACTGGCTGCCGGACGATTTCCGCTCGGGGTTCACGTCATCCGGCGTCCGGGCTGCGGCCAATGCGCCGCGCGTATGGGCGAGCGCCGGATAGACGATCTCGGCAGGCAGTTCACACCCTGCATCGGCCAGGCCGAGGGGTTGCCCGGACGGGGCGCGGCGCGAGTCGGGATCGCCCGACTGTATCGTAAAGCCGGCGATCACCCGATGGAAAAGCAACGAGTCGAAGAACCCTTCGCGCGCCAGCTCCAGGAAATTATCGCGGTGCCGGGGCGTCCGTCCGTCGAGCTCCAGGCGTATATCGCCCGCCGTCGTATGGAGTACGACCACAGCTGGCCCCGTCACGACAGGGCGGTTCCCGCCACAGGCCGTAGACAGCAAGGCCGCGGCCAAAACAGCCCCGGCAAGCACGGTTCGGATATGCAGGTGTCTCGGCATCGTCTATTTCCGTTTCAGCGCCGCTCTCAGCATCGCCCCGACATCAATCCGCTCGCGGCGGACGAGGTAGGCGGCATAAGTCGCAAACAGCACTATATTAAACGCATAGGTTATCAATTTATTGCCGTCGAAGGCCGCCACAGCTTCGCAGGCCGCAAAGACCCCAAGCGCCACGGCCACATACTCACCGATGCGCCGCCAGTCGTAGGGTGTCGGGTAGAAACGCCGGTTGAGCCACCAGCTCACCCCCACCATCGCCGACTCGCTCGCCAGCCGGGCCCAGGCAGCCCCGTAATATCCCCACAGCGGGATAAACCAGAAACCGAAGGCCATCATGGCGACGAGCCCGGCACCCGTGACGACGATTGCCAGCGAGGTCTTTTCCTCGCGTTTGTACCAGAACGAGAGGTTGAGCCACACGCCCGTCAGCACGTTGGCCCCGAGCACGACCGGGAGGATGAAGATCCCTTCGCGGAAATCGCGTCCCACGATCAGCGCGAACAGGTCGCGGAACAGGGCGATGCCGAGGAAGATCAGCATCGAAGCCATGACATAGTATTTCAGCGCCGCGGCGTTCATCTGCACAAAATCGGACTTTTTGAAGTTCGAGAGGAAGAACGGCTCGGCGGCAAGGCGGTACATCTGGTAAAAAAGCATCATCACCACGGCGATCTTGGTGATAGCGCCGTAAACCCCCAGCTCTGCCATGGCCCCTTCGGGCACGAGGTATTTGATCAGCTGGCGGTCGATGAACTCGTTGGCCGTACCCGCCAGCCCGCCGATGAGCAGCGGCAGCGAATAGGCGAAAACAGCGGCCAGCAGAGCCCAGTTGATCTTCGGTACGGTGCGGTCGACGGTGGCGAGGATTACCAGCCACGTCACGGCACTGGCGATAAGGTTGGCGACGAAGACCCAACCCACGCCGAACCCGGTGGAAAAAAGCCCGGCGAGGCCGAATGCCACGGCCAGGACGACATTGAGCACGACGCCCATCGCCTTGAGCCCGACGAACAGCATCGCCCGCCCCTGCTCGCGCAGCCGTGAGAAGGGGAGGCACGACCAGACGTCGAACAGGATGATGAGCCCTACCCAGACGATGTATTCGGGATGTGCCACATAGGCCTCGCCCATCAGGTGCGAAATCCCGTCGCGGAAGAAGGCGACGACGACAAAGAAAACGGCGGCGGCAAGCGAGGTGACGCCCCATGTCGTGGCAAAAAGCCTGCGTTTGGCGGCCTTCACGTCGCCGCCCGCCTCCTCGGCTTTGGCCGAGAAACGGAAATAGCTCGACTCCATACCCATCGTCAGCAGCGTGAGCGCCAGCGGGATCAGGGCGTAGATATCCGTGACGACGCCATAGGTCTCCTGCCCGAAAATACGGGTATAGTAAGGCGTGAGCAGATAGCTCAGGAACCTTACGGCAATGGTACTGATACCGTAGACGGCAGTCTGTTTTGCAAGTTTTTCGAGCATGGACACAGCTTATAGCCTGCAAATATACGAAAATTGCGGGGAAAAGGCTACATTCTCTTTCTTTCTTAAGAAAGAAGAGAAAAACCCCAACGGGAAAGCATGGAACGGGGAGAACCGGGGAGAACAGGAAAGCGGCCGCACGAAGCGGAAAGCGGAAAGGGCGAAAGGACGCGAAGTGCGGGAACCCCGGAAATGAAAAACGGGGACTGGAGCCGAGGGGAAAGGCCGGATGCCGGGATGGAACACCAGGCACGGAACGCCGGAAGCGCTACCGCATGAAGCCGCCGGGAAAGCGGCCACACCGATTACGGGGACAGCGCTCCGGCCGGACACCAAAAATCCCGCCCCCGACAAGGGCGGGATAAATCCGCAAATCCGCGGGGTGTGGAGATTCCGCATACGGAACGGCGTGCCGTGTCGCAAACAGCCGCAGGACACGGGCCGCGCATGGAGGACGCTCCGCATGGCGGGGGAGGGCTGTCAGCTGCAGAACGTCGATTCGGCCAGTTGCATTACAGCCACTTTTTGTATTTGAAATACCAGATGGTCAGCGCCGAGCAGAAGATCATCAGGCCGATGGCAAAGATATAGCCCAGAGGAATGTTCCAGCCGTTGCCGAGCGTCAGCGTCCAGTCCAGCTCGGGCATGAATTTGAAGTTCATGCCATAGATCGACGCGATGAGCGTCGCGGGCATGAAGATCACCGCGGCCACGGAGAAAATCTTGACGATCTCGTTCTGCTCGATGTTGATAAGACCCAGTGCGGCATCCTGGATATAGTCCAGTCGCTGGAAGCTGAAATCGGCATGGTTGATCAGCGAGTTGACGTCCTTGATCATCAGCTGCAGGCGGGGGTAGATATCGTTCGGGAAGCGCTCGGAACGCAGGATACCCGACAACACGCGCTGGCGGTCGAAGATATTCTCGCGCAGCGACATCGTACTCTCCTGCAGGGCGCTGATGCGGTGCAGGACGGCCTTGTCGATCGAGTCCTCGGAGTTGATGTCCTTCGAGAGCGCCGCGACCTGTTTGGCGATCAGCTCCACGAGGTCGGCATCGAAATCGATGCGCACCTCGAGCAGCGAAATGAAAAGGTGGTAGCCTGTCGAATAGCTGCGGTAGTTCATCTGAAGGCGTTTTTCCGTTTCGCGGAAGGTGCGGAACTCGGCGCTGCGCACCGAAACCAGCACGCCCTCGTTGGAGATGATGAACGACACGGGTTCGACGATGAACGTATCGCCCGTCGGCACGAAGAAATTGGAGTTGGAGATGATGGCATTCTCGTTCTCCGAGTATTTCGACGTGGACTCGATCTCCTCGACCTGCTGTTTGGTCTGGAGGCTGATCTCCATGAAATTCTCGACGGCCTTCTGTTCCTTGATGGTCGGCAGGAGCATGTCGATCCACAGAATGTCGTCGTAACCCAGCTCGTCGAAGAGCTTCGTGTCGGCATTCCGGATAATCTTGTTGTACTGCTTGAGGTAAATTGTAATCATAAAACGCTCTCCTTCTTATAGTTCGTAAATCCCGTCCGGCAGAGAGGCGGATTCCCTATCCGCTAAGCTCTTCAGCCGGGATTGGCCCTCGGGGTTACCTTGATACCCGAGTCCCAGAACTTTTGCAGCGCTTTATGCTTCTGATTGTCGAAAATATAGTCGATATTCTGCGTAAGGTAGGCATACGCATCGTACGGTTTGTTGTCGAAACCATGTTCGAGAATGGCCTCGTAGGTGTGTTCGATACCGAAAGTCAGCGCATGCTGCAATCCCTCCGTGAAGTCGGGGTCGGTACCTTTGCGGGCGACCCAGACGGCGAACGCAAAAGGCAGCCGCGTGGCCTTTTTCCACTCGGCGGCCAGGTCGTACGAGTATGCGAAACGTCCTTCGTGGTCGAAGACCTTGTCGCCGATCAGCAGGAAGGCATCGCCCGGCAGGGCGTGCCCCAGCTGCGCATAATCTTCGAGCGTATAGTATTCGGGGGTGACTTTCCAGTGCTTTGCAAGCAGGTAGCCGGCCAGTTGCACCGACGTGAGCGAATGGGCATCGAGGAATACGCGGCGCGCCTTTTCGATCGGCTCGTTGCTCAGGAGCACCACCGTCCGCACGGGGCCGGCGGCTCCGATGCAGTACTCGGTCACTACCTGCGCATCCGCCAGCGACGGCACGGCTGCGGCCGGCACCAGTGCGATGTCGGCTTTGTGTTCGGCGAAATTCTTTGCACAGAGGGAAGGCGGAGACAACAGCAGTTCGGCACGGAGGTTACCTTCGTGCTCGATACCATAGATGAACGGTATCGTATTGAGATACGACACGGCCGCTATACGTGGAACTATGACCATCATCCATAAGGGTATAAAACTGTTGGTTCGATGTCGCAAAGGTAATCAAAATTCGGGAGTTTTTCCACAAATTTTAGAAAAAGTGCCTCCAGCTCTTGACAAGGGGGTATACGCCGTCGTATATTTGCCACACAATTCACACCGCACGGTGCACAGTGCACAAGTTATCGACATCAGGACAGAACTCACTGCCAGTCGTTTAGGAATTGTTATTTTCGTTTTTCAACAACCTTTCAACCTGTTTATCAACAATGAATCGCACCCACCTCGAGGGTGCGGCGGAAAAGCTCACGGCACAACGGGGTTACACCTTCTACACCGGGCCGGAGGACGACATGGGCCACACCGTGCGGAATTACCCCGCGGCATGGCTGGCACCCCCGGAACTGCACGCCGTCGAAGGGCGCACTCACGGACGGGCTACCTATGACATGACGCTGCACCTGCTCCGTCCCGGAGCACGCATCTCCCCTGCGGAGCGGCGCACGGCACTGGCCGAAATGGAGGCACAGATGATCGAGATCTTCGCGGAGCTCTCGCTCGACGAACGCATCCTCGCCGTCGAAGGGCTCTCCGTCCGCCCGCGCTCTTTCTCGCTCACCCCGCACGGCGAAATTTCGCAAACCGCCACCGCCCGGATCGTAACGTGGTTTTAGCATGGCGCACCGTCGCCGTCCGCACGGCCGCAACCCCGCCCGGGTTACGGGCACGCAACAGAACGGCCGGCACGCTGCGGACGGCAACGGGCAACGTCGTGCAATCCGCCGCAACAACACCCCAAACATCTATCCAAATGACATTCACACAAATTCCGCCGGAGTACGCCCCGCTCGGTGGGGAACTCCGTTACACCGTCACCACGCCGGAAACCGCCACCCTCGACCTGCGCATCGCGGATGCGGGGAACGGCACGCTGATCGGCGCCAAACGCTTCGCCGGAGTCACGTCCGCCTCGTTCGATGCCGCCCCCTACCTGCGGCGCGCCGTCGCGTTCGTTCCGACGACCGGAAGCACGGGATTCCACATGGCAGACGGACGTAGTGTAGCGGCCTACATCGAGGCCCAAACGGCACAGGCGGCCGGGACGGCCCCGAGCGTCCACTCCCCGCTGCGAACGTTCCTCCCCTGCCGGACAAACGTAACGGCACCCGCCCTGCTGACCTCGATGCCGCTCGTCCGCCTGATCTCGCACGGCGAGTGCGACGAGCTGACGCTCTTCTCGGACGAAGCCGTCACGGTGACCGTCACGGCACAGGCCGGGACGACCGCGACCGCTGAAAGCTACCGCACGGCCACGGGAGGGTTGCATGTCTTCCGGCTCGACACGCGCGACTTTCCCGAAGCCGAAACCCTGGCCGTAGACGCCGGAGCCTGCGGCTCGGTCGCCTACACGGTCATCCCCGCATTCTCCGGAGCCCGGCGGCTGGCCTGGCGCAGCAGCGCGGGAGGGATCGAACATTACACCTTCCCGATCGAAAAGTCGGAGTCCGTCGAAACAACCAGGCAACGGGCATACGGAGCCGAAGGGCATCTGGTCGCCCGAACCCGTACCGAACGGCGGACGGTGCTCGTGTCGGCCTACGAACCCCGGGCGGCCCTCGAAGGGCTTTCCGAAGTCCTCTCCTCGCCCGACGTCTGGCTGGCGGGGGACGGCGGCTACACGGCGGTCGACGTCGTTACGGAAAAGAGCGTCCTGCACCGGCATGGCGCCGTGACCTGCCTCGAAATCGAAATCCGTCCCAAACGTAAAACCGGGATGCCATGGAACTGACGATCGACTCGAAGCCCTGTGACCTGGCCGGGGAGCCCATCGCCGTCGGGGGTTACGCCGCCGCGGAACTCGCGGACGTGGAAGCCGCACGGGAAGGCAGGTCGCAGGAGCTCACGCTCCCCGCGACGCCCCGTAACGAAGCGCTTCTGGGATTCGCCCGCGACCCGCATACCGCAGGGCGGTTCAACGCCTCGCTCCACAGGGCTGTGCTCTCGGCCGAAGGGGCAAAGTTACTGGCCGGGACGGTACGGTTGCTCGAAGCTTCGGGCGAGGGGTACCGGATCGAAATCCGCGAAGGCGGTGCCCGCTGGGCGAAAAATGCCGCCCGGCGGATGCTCGGCGCCCTGGGCATCGATTATCATGCGCGCCTGCTCCCGTCGACCGTCTCGGACAGCTGGACGGACGATTCGCCCGTAAAGTTTTTCCCGATCCGCCGCGACGAATACCCGCAACAGAACAGCCCGTCGGATCTGCTGCCGGCCGAAAGGATCCTCTCGGTGGACGACTACCATCCCTTCCTGCACGTGGCGACGCTCGTCGAGACGATCTTCGCAGAAGCCGGCTACCGCATCGAAAGCAATTTCACGGGCAGTCCGGAGTTCCGCTCGCTTTACATGAGCGGTGCCTACCCGTCGCGCGACACGGCGGCGCTTGCTGCGCGGATGGGCTTCTACGCCCGCAGGCTGGCTCCGGCCACCGCACAGGGCAACCACCTGGGGCGGGTGTCGGCCAACCCGAGCACAACGGCCAACAGCGTGGGCAACATCGTCGAAACGGCCACGCCGCAGACGCTCGACACCGACGGGGAGCCGATTCCCGAACTTTGCAACAACGGCAACTGCTTCGGGTTCGACAAGGGGCGCATCGTCTTCACCCCCACGACCGAAGTGAGTGCGGGCTTCGAATACTACCTGAAATACACCACCGACCACCGTATCCTGACGCGTGAGCGGCTCCGGGGATTCGACTCGGTTTACCTCGGGACGGGCGCCGACATGCCCTTCACGCTGGCGAACCGATATGAAGACCGCCGGCCGGACATCTCCCCCGGGCACCGTTACCTGGCTATCGTGTTCGACCACACCGACGGGGCGCAGTACCGCCTGGCCTACACGAAGGATGGAGTGGCAGAGGCTCTCTGGACGGAGTTTTCGGCGCGCACGGCGCAGGTCACGACCCCGGCCTCGGGCACCGTCGCCGACCCCGTGTTGCTCATCCGCAGCGGCACCCGCTGGGTACGCTATGCGGGCGACTGGGCGCTGTACGACGGATACGTCACCGAATCGGGACGGACGACCGTCGAGCTGCGGGTACGAACCGCCCCGGAACGCATCGCCCCCGCATCGCCCAAATTCTTCGACCGGATTTATTTCTACGGCGCAGAGGAGGGAATGTCGCTCACGCTCCACAAGGAGTGTTCTCTCCGACCGCGGTTCTCGTCGGCACCGGGCTACGGCTCCGCAATCACTTTCGCCGACGTCGCCCGGCATCCTATCCGGCAGTCGGCACTGCTCGAAGCGCTGCAACACCTCTTCAACCTGAGGTTCCACACCGAGGAGGAGACCAAGACCGTACGCATCGAACCCGCCGACGAATTTTTCGGCAGCGGAACCACGGCCGACTGGCGCGACAGAAGCGATTTCTCGCAGCCTGTGGTGCTGGCCGACATCGCCCCCGAAATCCACGAAAGCCGCACATGGGGCTACCAGGAAGGCGACGGCGCCGTGAACCGTTTCAATGCCGGAGCCGGGAGCCCCTTCGGGGAGTGGAGCATCCGCACCGATTCCTATGCCGCACGAGAGGGCGACCAAGTATTGCGCAACCCCCTCTTCCGGCCCACGCTCAGCGAGGCAGGGCACTATGCCAACGCCCCCTCGGCGCAGATCATGCAGGTCGGCGACCGGGATGACGTGCAGGAGGACGGCACCAACTTCACGCCCCGTATCGTGCGCTTCGCCGGGCTGCACCCGCTGCCCGCGGGCGAACGCTGGGGGTATCCGTCGGGGCTGGCGGAATACCCGCTCGCGGCATTCCACTTCACGGGGGACGCTGCGACGGAGGGCTTCACGCTCTGTTTCGAAGACCGCGACGGCATCCGCGGCCTGCACCATCGCTACGACCGCCAGGCAGCACAGGAAGCCACCTGCCAGCGCATCACCCTCTCGCTGCGGCTCGCGCCGCACGAATTCGAAAGCCTCTTCACGCCCGGCACCGGGATGCCCGACCTGCGTTCGGTATTCCGGCTCGACACCGGGGGCGAGGAAATCCGCGCCACGCTCCATGCTATCGAAAGCTACGACCCGCAGACGGCATCGGCCAGATGCACCTTCACACGCCTGAGCGAAGGATGATGACACGGCACGAAAAACGGCTCGCCGAAGTGTTGCTCGACGCAATAGGCGGCCTGGAAAGGGAACAGGCCGTCGAACGGCTGTTCGGATTGGGACTGGTCAACCTGCGAGCCTGCGAACAGCGGGCCGTACGGGCACGGGTCGACCGGCTGGCAGAGGAAGGCGTACCCCGCTGCGAGGCCATGCACGTCACGGCCGACGAATTCTGCTGCTCCTACGAAAAGGTGCGCAGCTACTATTACAACACGTACAAATCCTGAAACATGAAATCGGAAATCCAAATCAAAAACAGCGCCGGCGTCTGCCGCATCGAGATCGAAGGTACCATCGGCGTACCGGAAGAGTGGCAGTTCGACCAGCCCGAAGCGCGCGTCGCAACCTACGAGAAGTTCCGCGACACGGTGCGGCGCATCGCCGGGATCGACGCCCCGCAGATCGTGGTCGACATCCGCTCGACGGGCGGCGACGTCAACGACGCACTCCTGATCCACGACGCGCTGCGCTCGCTCGATGCGCACATCATCACCCGCTGTTACGGTTACACGGCCTCGGCGGCGACGATCATCGCACAGGCCGCATCGCCCGGCTGCCGCGAAATCTCGGCCAACGCCCTCTACCTGATCCACACGGCCATCTGTGCCGCCGAAGGCAACGCCGCAGAGATAGCGGGAAAACTCGACCTGCTCCGCCAGACCGACACGCGCATCGCCGCGGTCTATGCCGCCCGTTCCGGCCGCCCGGCCGGGGAATTCGAGGCGCTGATGGCCGAAAACAACGGCAACGGCCGCTGGCTATCGCCCGAAGAGGCCGTCGCAGCAGGGCTCGCCGACACGGTGACCGACAACGGGGAGCGCACGGCACCCTCGCTGGCAGGGAATATCGCCCGCGGCTGGGAGCGGCTGCTCGCAGGCATCGGGCTCAACCGCCGCGAGGAGCTTCCCGCCGACCGCAATGTACTGCTCACCGCGGGAGATCGGCAGGAGTTGCTGCGCCGCTCGGCCACGGCCATACGGCAGGCGCAGCAGAACGCCTCGCCCACCTGCACCAAACCGCGCGAAGACCCGTCGTACGGCGATACGGTACGGACGGCGAACCAACGCGCCTACGCCGAAGACGCCAAACGCTTCAAAGGCATCTGACATTCACACACGACATAACCCAACACCAAAAACAAATCAGTCATGAGTTTCTTAGAAAGTGCAAAACAGTACACCGGTTCCGACCTCGAAACCATCTTTTTCCGCCCGATCCTGAGCGGCGACTCCGCCCGCGAACTGGGCGTACGGGTACTCTATAACATGCCCGTACCCACGACCATCCAGCTCTGGGACGGACAGCGCAACGTCCTCCAGAAATACTCCGCTGCCGGATGGACGGGCGGCAACGCAGCGACCAAACTGCAAAAGACCATCAGCCTGGGACGCGTGAAGGCCGAACTGGGATTTTCGGCCGCCGACTATTTCTCGCTGGTCTATGAAAAGATCGCCGCACGCGCCGACGTCAACATGGACGACCTGACGGGCACCGAACTCGAACAGGCCGAGACGGCACTCTTCAAACAGGCCGTCGCCGAAAGCATCCGCGCCACGATGTGGGTGGGCGACACCTCGGCGGCATCGGGTTACAACACCTTCGACGGGTTCCTCAAGACCGTGAAGGCCGGAGCCATGCAGGAGAAGTTCTACAACTCGATCTGCCAGGCTGAGGATTTCTCCGATCCCGAGAAGGTAGTCGCCGTCCTCGACGACCTCTGGATGAACGCCGACGAGCGTGTCAAGGACATGAAGGCCGACGGGCAGCTCGCCTTCTTCGTCACGTCCGACATCTACTACGCTTTCGAGAAATACCTCGACGGCAAGAGTGCCGATGCCGCCTACATGGCGACCACAGAAGGCCGTCCGAGCCTCGCCTACCACGGCATACCGCTCGTGGACGTGCGTCTGGGCTCCTACCTCACCGGCACGTCGCTGCACAAGTCGTTCTGCCTGCTGACCGACCGCCGCAACCTGGTACTGGCGGTCAACACGGCCGATTTCCCCGGCAACGAAGTGCGCATGTGGTACAACCCCGACCTGATGGAAAACCGCCAGCGTGCCGTCTTCATGGCCGGGTGCGACGTACTCGACGAGACGCTGATGACCTACGCCTACAACCCGGCATAACGATGGCAGCCTCCACACCCCGCAAACCGGCTGGGGGCGTCGCAGCCGTCACGGTCACCCCCGCAGGAAACCTCCTGCGGGCGGCGGTGGCGGCGGACGGGCGCGCCGAAGCGATTTTCCGTGACGCGACGCAGCTCACCGCCCTGCCGCTCGCCGAACAACGCTCGTCCTATGCCGAACGGCTCGACACCGACGCCGGGCCGCAGCGCGTGCGCCACACGCTCACGCTGGTCGTGGGCCGCGAGGCGTTCCGCAAGGCTTTCACCCCGGCACTCCGCCGTGCGGCCGAGACCGAAGGGCTCATAGCCCTGGTCACGATGGCCTCGGGCGAGCGGCTGCTGGCGGGATGGTCGGCACGCTTCGGCACCTCGCAACCCCTGCGCCCGGGCTCCTTCGCCATGGAGTCGGGCATCAAACCCCTCGACGGCACGCCGGCCGTCCTGACGCTTGCGAGCGAGGACACCGACCCGGCCGCCGAACTCAAAGAACAAGAAGCATGAGCAGAAAACAGAAATTCAAGCCGGCCGTAGCGGTCGCCAACCGTGCGGACGACCCATATATCACATCGGGCGCGGGGAGCGTCCAAAGCGACAAGTTCTGGCGCTGGGGTGACGACAATCTCTTTCCCAATGCCCTGGCGCTGATGGCCCGGCGTTCGGTCACGCACCGCCGCATCATCAACGACAAGGCCGACTACATCTCGGGCAAGGGGTTCTCCTGCGACGAGGGGCATGAACCCCTGCTCGCAGCCTTCATCCGACGTGTGAACGGCGACGGGGAGAGCCTGCGGCAGGTGCTCAACAAGCTGGCCTTCGACAAGGCCCTGTTCGGCAATGCCTTCCTCGAAATAGTGACCGACGCGGAACACTCGTTCCTCGCGTTCCACCACCAGGACGCTTCGCGCTGCCGCGTGGCCCGCGATTCGGCGCACATCCTCCTGCACCACGACTGGGCGGCCTTCAACGCCGCCGAGGCACGGACGCTGCCCCTCTACCCGGCCTTCGAACGGCAGGAGGACGGCACGCTGCGGGCCATGATCCACTACAAGGACTACGAACCGATGTTCGAGCACTACGGCGTACCGCCCTATATCGCCGGGTTCAACGTCTCGGCCATCGCCTACAAGACCGACAAATGGAACATCTCGCGGCTCGACAACTCGTTCCAGCTCTCGGGCGTGATGATGCTCGACAGCACCGTGGACAACGAATCCGAAGCCGAGCGCATCGTACGGCTGGCCGAACAGAAATTCGCAGGCAACCCCGGGCAGGTGATGTTCGTCATCCGCGACGGCGGCGAGAGCGACAATTCGCGCTTCATCCCCATCGCGTCGCAGAACGAAGGCGACTGGCAGGCGCTGCACGAACAGGCCGTGTCGGACATCGTCGTGGCACACTCATGGTTCCGAACGCTGAGCGGACTGGACTACGCCTCGGGATTCAGCGCCGAGCGTATCCTGCACGAGTACGAAGTGGCGCTCAACACGGTCATCCTCGGCGAGCAGGCCGAACTGACGGAGCCCGTGCGCGAGGCGATCACGTCCATCCTGGGGATAGACGCCTCGTCGTTACAGGTCATCAACCGTCCGCCGACGCGCTCCAAACCCATCTACATGAAGGTCTGGGAAGCCCGCAAGGCCGACGGGCTGGATTACGACCCCGATGACGAGCGCCAACAGGCGTTCCTGTCGGAGATCACGAAATACAACATACGAAGCATAGAATAAGGCCGGTTCTCCGGGCCTTTCGAAACTTGCCGTTCGCCGCCTCCGGCGGCACTCGAACACTCATTTCAACCACGACAATCATGAACACACTGATCACCCCTGCACAAGCCGTCGCATCGGCCTTTACGGACGGGGAGTACCTTGCGCCGGAAGCCATCGGCGAAGGCGACATCGCGGCGGCCGAACAACGCTACATCGTGCCCGTCATCGGACGGGCATTCCACGAAAAACTGCTCGCAGGCCTCCATGCCGGCTTCACGGCCGAATACCTCGCAGCCCCGGTAGCGCTCTTCACCCGCATCGCCGTACAGCCGCGGCTCGACATCCGCACCGGACAGTGCGGCACCGTAGCCCCCAAATCGGGCTCCTACCAGCCGGCCGACGCCCAGTCGCTGCGCGAACTGCAACGCAGCCTGCGCCGCCAGGCCCGCACACTCCTGCGCCGCGCTGCGGAACACCTCGAAGCACATGCCGCGGAATTTCCCGGGTACGATCCCGACAACAACATCCTCAAACGCTGCACGACCGATGGAAACCTTATACAGACTCATTAGCGGCCTCACGGCGGGCTTCATCGCCCTGTTCGCCCCCATAGGCCCGCTGGTGGCATGTGCCATGGCATTCATCGGCATCGACTTCCTCTCGGGCGTAGCCGCCAGCCGCGCCGCTGCCCGCCGCAAGGGGCACACCTGGTATTTCGAAAGCTGCGAGGCCTGGCGCACGGTGCTCAAACTGGGACTTACGGTCACGGCCATCGCCATGGCCTGGCTGATAGACAGCTGTGTCCTGGACTTCATGCAGCTGAACGTGGCACGGCTCTTCACGGGTTTCACATGCGGCGTGGAGCTGTGGTCGTTCCTCGAAAATGCCGCACAGCTCTCCGATGCACCGCTGTTCCATTGGCTGCGCCGCTATGTCCGCCGCCGTATCCGAAAGGAGGCGGGCGATGAGTAGGGGGCTGCAAAACTGCAACCCGGGCAATATCCGCCAGTCGAAGGTGCGCTACAAAGGCGAAGTGCGCCCCTCGCGCGACCCGGCGTTCAAACAGTTCGAGTCCCTTGCATGGGGCTACCGCGCGATATTCGTACTGCTTGACACCTACCGGATACGCTACGGGCTCGACACGATCCGGGGCATGATTTCGCGGTGGGCGCCGCCTTCGGAAAACCACACCGAAACCTACATCCGCGCCGTGGCCGACGCCGTCGGAATCCCGGACGGGCAACCGCTCGACACCCGCGACCGCACGACGATGCTACGCATGGCCGCGGCTGTATCGCGTGTGGAAAACGGCGCCGCGGCCGATATGGGCGAGGTGGAACTGGGGTGGGAACTGTTCGTCCGCGACAAGCCCGCATCCGGCTGACCCGCCCGGCGGGCGACGAAAGGAAACAGTAAACGGAGGCGGGTTGCGAGGATCCGCAAAGAGCCGGCAGCAGACCAAAAACCGGGACACCCCACCCGAATGTCGCACAAAACAATCCGAATTTACTATATTTGCAGAGATGAAAGCCGCCTCCCTGTCCGCACGACTCGACCGTATGCCGATGGTAAAAGCCGTCGCACCGTTCGCCGCGGGGATTCTCGCCGCGGACTGCTTCACGCTGCCCCTGTGGTTCCTCGCAGGGGCTTTTTTGCTGTCCGGGACGCTGGCGCTGCTGCTGCACTCACAGTCCGGCGCACTCGTAATGCTGCTCACGGCCGGGTTCGCCGCCTCGCAGCTCCGCGACACGGCGCACACGCTGCCCCGCGGTATATACACGACTTACGAACTTACCGTCGAGGGTATCCCCGCCGAACGCGGACGCTACACCTCGGCCGAAGCGACGGCCGTAGCGTGGCGCGACCCTTCGGACGGAACCTGGCACGCCTCGGGTGACCGCATAATGCTCTATGCCGACAGCCTTACGGCCCTCTACCCCGGCGAGAGAATCCGCTGCCGGGGTTCGGTGCGGCCGTTTCGCGGCGGAGCGGAAAGTTACCGCCGGCTGATGGCACGCCGGGGGTTCGCCGGAACGTTGTGGCTGTCGGAGCGCACCCTCATCGAGCGCCTGCCGGGACGGAGCAGCGCCCTGCACCTGCACGCCGTCGAGCGGATGCAACGGATCGGGTTGCGGGGCGATGCGGGCGCCGTCTGCCGCGCCATGGTCACGGGCGACCGGAGCGGCATCACGCAGGAACTGCGCACGGCCTATTCGCGCAGCGGGCTGTCGCACCTGCTGGCCGTCTCGGGACTGCACACGGGCATCGTCTTCGCACTGGTCAACCTCATGCTGTGGTGGCTGCCGCTGCTGCACCGCGGGCACCTGGTGCGCAACCTGCTCGCAACGGTCTGCATCTGGCTGTTCGTCGCGGCGGCCGGATTCCCGCCCAGCGCCGTGCGGGCGGCCGTGATGTGCACGATGCTCCAGTTCGCACTGGCCTCGGCGTCGGAGTACGTCGCACTCAACGCACTGGCGGCCGCCGGCTTCGGGATGCTGCTGTGGAACCCCGCCTGGCTGGGCGACATCAGTTTCCAGCTCTCGTTCATCGCCGTCGCGGCCATCCTCGCCTGGGGCGTGCCGCTCTGCCGACTGCTCCATACCCGCCGGCGGGCGCTCAACCTGCTCACGGACGCCCTCGTCATCAGCCTCGTGGCGGGCATCGCCACGGCACCCCTCGTATCGCACACCTTCGGCATAGTCCCGCTGGCGGGGCTGCTCGTCAATCCCGTGGCGATCCTCGTGGGAAGTATCGTCGTACTGGGCGGCACCGTCTGGATGATCCTTCCCGTAAACTGGCTCGCCCCGGCCTTCGACGCCGTGCTTTCGGACACGGCCGGCCTACTCAACACGCTGGCCCGAGCTGCCGCGGCGTTCCCGGGCGGATATGCCGAATACACCCTCGGCGGCGGGGCGACGGCGGGCATCTACCTGTTTTTTCTGCTCACCACCCTGACTGCATGGTCTTTCGAGCCGAAAAAAAGCGTACATTTGCCGGCATGATAACCCCCGGGGAATATACGCTGCTGCTGACGGACGAAGTGCAGCGGGCCATCGCCGCCAACCGCGGCCGCGACCCGCTGGAGGTGGCCTTAGACCGCAACACACCCCACGCCCGGCTGGTCGCCACGCAGGTCAAGTACCTCGCGCGGGCAGAGGCGAAACTCCCCTCGTACGCCGCCGCACAGTGCATCCTGCCGCCGCTGGCGTTCGAACAGGCATCGAGCGAAGCCTGCGCCGCCCACAAGCGGATCGCGGGCGGGGCCGTCCTCGACCTCACCTGCGGGCTGGGCGCCGACGCCTTTTTCCTGGCGCGCCGTTTCCGCCGCGTGGTGACGCTCGAACGCGACCAGACGCTCGCCCGCATCGCCGCGGAGAACTTCCGGCGGCTCGGCGCCGCGAACATCGAGGTCGTCAACACCTCCGCCGAAACTTACCTCGCACAGCCCGGACTGCATTTCGACTGGGTCTATGCCGACCCCGACCGCCGTTCGGGCGACGGACGCAAACTGGTACGGCTCGAGGATTGTTCGCCCGACATACTCTCCCTGATGCCGCTCATCGGCAGGGCTTCGGGACGACTGTGCGTCAAAAACTCCCCGCTGTTCGACATCGGCGAGGCGCTGCGGCTCTTCCCCGGCGCCCGCGTAGAGGCCGTATCGCTGGGCGACGAATGCAAGGAGGTCGTCATCTACGCCGACGGCACGGGCCCCGGCATTACCGCGACCGCCCTCGGACGCGGCTCGTTCACGGCAACGCCCGCCCAAGCCGGCGCACCCCCGCACCCGGGGGCGTTCGAACCGGATCGTTACCGGTGGCTCGTGGTACCCGATGTGGCGTTGCAGAAAGCGCGGCTGGCACGGCTGCACCTGCGCGGCAAAGCCGACATATGGAGCGAAAACGGGTACGGTTTCGCTGCGGAGCGGCCAGAGGGGATAATTGGCAGAGTATTCGCAATCGAAAGTATCGAGCCCTACGACCCCCGGCGGCTGAAACGCGCACTCAAAGGCCGCGGCGCGGAGTTGATGAAACGGGACTTCCCGTTCGCCGCGGAGGAGCTGGCACGGCGGCTGGGCGTACATGCCGGCAACGACGTACGGCTGGCCTTCACGAAAATCGGGAGCGGTTTTTGGGTTGTACGGCTGGAATAGCTATATTTGCACGACAGGGACAGCGTCCGCCCCGACGGCACACGGGCCTCGGCACGGCGCCTCCGGGTTACGGGAACGGAAACGGCTTATGAAAATCAGCGAAATATTCACCTATTTTACGGACACGATCTTCCGGCGCGACATCCGCGAATGGCGCAACCCGGTGATCCGCTGGCTCGTGCAGCAATACCGGCTGCTGTTCTATACGGCGCGGGGCCTGCTCGAACACGGCACCATCGTCCGCAGCGCGGCACTCACGTTCTACACGCTGATGTCGCTGGTACCGATCGTCGCGGTGGTCTTCGCCGTCGTCAAGGGCTTCGGGCTGGCCGACGGGCTGGTGGAAAACCTCTACGCCCTCTTCCCGCAGAACCCCGAGATCGTAGACTACATCGTCACGTTCGCCGAAAAGGCGCTCGCCCGTACACAGGGCGGCGTGGTGGCCGCCGTGGCGCTGGTCATGCTCTTCTGGGCTGTGATCCGGGTCTTCGGCTCGATCGAAAGCGCCTTCAACAACATCTGGGAGGTCAAGGTCGATCGCAGCCTCACCCGCCAGTATACCGATTACATCGCCGTGGTGATGATCGTGCCGGTGCTGTGGGTCGTTGCCAATGCCGTTGGCAAATTCGCCCAGCAGATGCTGGGCTTCGACGGCAGCTGGTATTTCACCCTGCTCTCGCACCTGGCGTCGATGGTCATCATCTGGGTCATGTTCACCATCCTGTATATCATCATCCCCAATACGAAGGTCAAATTCAGGAGCGCCCTGATGGCGGGCATCGTCGCCGGCACGCTTTTCCTGCTTTTCCAGTGGGGATACCTCTACATCCAGCGGTGGATGACCTCCTACAATGCCATTTACGGCAGTTTCGCAGCGCTGCCGCTGTTGCTCATCTGGCTCCAGACCTCGTGGCAGATCCTGCTGTTCGGCGGCGAATTGTCGTTCGCCTACCAGAACATCGCCCGTTTCGGCGAAGAGCGCGAATCGCTGCTCATCAGCTACGACCAGCGGCGCAAGATCCTGCTGGCCGTGATGCTCACGGTCGTGCGGCGCTTCCGCGGCCAGGGCGGCGCCACCCCGGCCGACGAGATCCGGGCACAACTGGATCTGCCCACGCGCATCGTCAACGACATCCTTTACCAGCTCGTGCAGGCCGGACAACTGATCGCCGTGCCCTCGGGCGACGGCGAGCGCGAAGTAGCCTTCGCCCCGGCGCACGACCCCCAGTCGATGACCGTTTACGGCATACTCGAAGCGGTCGAAAAATCGGGGCAAACGACCGTCGACCTGACCCAGAGCGCCGAACTGACCCGCATCGACCAGGAACTGGAAACGCTCAAAGAGACCGCCCGCAAATCGCAGGACAACGTCCGGCTGGTGGATTTACTGTAAAACGATATGGAGAGACCTTTGGAACGCGTAGTGATCGTCGGCAGCGGAAACCTTGCCGAAGCATTGGCGCAGGCCGTCGCCCGAAGCGGCCTGCAACTGGTACAGTTGTTCGCCCGCAACGCCGCGCGGGGGGAGGCTGTCGCCGCACTCGCCGGAACGCAGTGGACAGCAGACCCGGCACGGCTGGCCGACGCGGACATATACCTGATCTCTGTGAGCGACAAGGCCGTCGGGGAGGTAGCCGCGGCGCTGCCCCTGCCTGCAGGAGCCGTCGTCGCCCATACTGCGGGGAGCGTACCGCTCGATGCGCTTCCCGCCCACGCACGCCGCGCCGTCTTCTATCCGTTGCAAACCTTCACCAAAGGGCGCAGCGTGGATTTTTCGCAAATCCCCCTCTTCCTCGAAACCGATGACGAATCCCTGCGTCCCGCACTCGAAGCCTTCGCCCGCCGTCTTTCGCACACGGTGGTGTGGGCCGACTCGGCCTGCCGCGCCAAGGTGCACCTCGCGGCGGTTTTCGCCTGCAACTTCGTCAACCACATGTACGCCGTCGGCGAAGGCATCGTCCGCAGCGCGGGCCTGCCCTTCGACGTACTCAAACCGCTCCTGGCCGAGACCGCTGCCAAGGCGCTCGACGCCGCCTCCCCGGCCGACGTGCAGACAGGCCCCGCCGTGCGCAACGACCTGCACACGATGGCATGCCACCGTGCACTGCTTGCCGCCGACCCCCGACTCGAAAACATCTACTCGATAATAAGCAACAACATATGGGAAACTTCAAAGAAGATATAGCCCGCACCGAGGCGTTTATCTTCGACGTGGACGGCGTGATGACCGACGGCGGCATCATCCCCACGCTCGACGGCGATTTCATCCGCCGCTACAATGCCAAGGACGGCTATGCGCTGGGCTACGCCGTCAAGATGGGCTACAAGGTCTGCATCATCACCGGCGGACGCGGCAAGACGCTCGAAAACCGCCTGCGGATGCTGGGTATCAACCGCTACTACACCGACTGCATGGACAAAATCACGGCCATGCGGGAATATTTCGCCGACGAGGGCATCGACCCCGCGCACGCGATCTACATGGGCGACGACATCCCCGACCTGGAGTGCATGCGCGAGGTGGGCATCCCGGTCTGCCCGGCCGACGCCGCGGCCGAAGTGATCGAGGCTTCGCGTTACGTCTCGGAGTTCCGGGGCGGCGAAGGGGCCGTGCGCGACATCGTCGAACAAGTGCTCCGCGCCCGCGGCGACTGGGCGAAAAACTCCGAGGGCGTCACCCCGTCGTCGCTGGCGGCATCGCGGTAAACCCGCCCCGGAACGGCCACGGAAAAGCCGGGCTTCGTTCGCGAAGCCCGGCTTTTTCATAATACTGCCTGAAGGCACCTATTGCATCCACTCGACATCCGTCGCATCGCGGAACAGGATGTTGAGCGGCCGCACGAGGCTCGCGGCATCGGCGGCGAAGATGAACCGCACCTTGTCGACGGGTACCGTCAGGAAGACCGTCGAGGGGTAGCCGCCGATCATGTCGACGCGATCGATGAGCGACCAGACGAATATTTCGAAAGGCATCTGGCCCGGCAGCAGCGTCAGCCCGGGGAATTCCGTTTCATACCCCGCCGAAGTGGTATCGGCAGGATGGGGTTTGAAAAACACGTCGTACTGCGCGCCGTACTGCTCCATGATCCGTGCTACATAATCGCGCTGCAAGCGGGCGCTGGCATCGTCGGCATGGCTCGTGCCGATGATGATGAGGTTTTTCTTCGGGGAGGCGTCGAACAGCGCCGCAAATTTGTCGTAATCGAATCCCGCCATGTCGTAGAACCGCTTGCGCGAGGACTCGGGCAGCGCCGAAAGCATCTCGTAAGGCTGGATGCTTTCGATCTCCATCTCCCCGAGCTTCTCGGTGATGAACGGACAGGAACTTTCCAGCAGCGAACCGTCCTGCACCACCAGCCGATAATCGGGGCGGGTAGAAAGGAAATAAGGCCACGTATAGCTTTCGAACTCGGGCAGCGAACGGGTCTCGGGATAACGTCCGCCGTGGTTCCAGTCCAGCGCCTCGACCTCCGAGGCATAGCTCTCCCAGTTCTGCTCGGCCGTCGCCGCGTCGCCGAAATAGTTGTAAAAGTTATTGTAGGTTCCCGTACCGTCGGAGAGCATGCTCACCTTGACCCGTGCCGAGTCGATCCCCTGCGCCACGAACCAGTCGTAACCGATCCGGCAGCGCAGGTCGTCCACATAGAGGCCGAAGACGGCCGTCGGGTCGGCACTGTTGATCTCCAGGATACGGCGCTTCATTTCGCGCGCCATAGCCTCCATTTCGGCCTGCGTGGCATCGGCCGTTCGGTCTGCGGCGGTCGTAACCTCGGCACGCGCCGGGAACTCCGCCGGGTCGAACGTCTTGGAGCGCGAATAGAACACGTAGCCGGGCTTGTCGTGCGAGAGCAGGTGAATGCCCGCATACAAGGTAGGCATCGTCCCGAACGTCACGTAGAAATAATAGTCGGGGGAGTCGTAGCCGGCCGACAGGGCCCCCTGCGACAGGCGGAAAGGCACGATCGCATCCCCGCATGCAAAGGCGAGCTGGGCGCTGCGTGCGGCACCCGGATTCTCGTCGAGGCTCAGTTCGACCTCGGAATATCCCGCAGGGCCCTCGGTCGCGGAAAGCCTGAACCACGTATCCCCCGCAGCCTTCGTCACACGCCACGGGGCGGGAGCCAGCACGGAAATCTTGCCCGCACGGGCCAGTCCGTCGAGCGACAGGAAATGTTCCCCGCCGTTGATTACGATCAGGTTCTGCGATACTTCGTCATCGCTGCACGCCGCGGTGCCCGAAAGCAGCGCCAGGCAAAGGAAGAGCCGGAATAATCTTTTCATAAAGCGAATTGTTTTTCGATACTGCATATATAAACGCCGCGAATCCCGTTTTACTGCGTTGCCGCAAAAAATAACGGTAAAATTTAAGCCGCACGGGTTGTCCCGTGCGGCTTTGTCATTGAAAACGAGGAGTTAGCCGTTTCTTTTCTTCTTGATCCGGTCGAAATGCCCGCGGATGTGCTCGCGGAATAATTCCCGGCGGTATTTCAGATCGGCCTGCCAACCCAGCCAGCGGGTATAGCGCTCGCGCTTTTCAGGATAAATATCGCGTATGGTCACCAGGATGCCCGTCTCCTCCACGCCGCCGAAATCGGGGTTCGACACCGTGTCGAAGACCCGCATCGTGGGCGAAAGGTTCATGTAGGCATTTATCAGCGGCGGGATGTTCTCGTTGAACTCGCGGATCTTCTGGATCAGTATCCGGTAGTTCTCCTGATAGGTACGCCCCGTGAAAAGCTGTTCGTAATAGGGGTCGTCCAAGTCGAGCTTCAACGGATGGATACCCTCCACGAGGTTCTCGCGGTCGGGGAAATAGCGGCGCAGGAACCAGATCAGCGCATTGCGCGCCACGGCCTTGTAGGTCGTATACATCGTCACCTTGCCGAAAAGGTATTTCGCATTCGGATCCAGCACGATCAGCGCCCCGAGGCCGTCCCAAAGGTTATCCAGCGCGTAGATGCTCTTGGCGTTACCGCGCGCCTGGTAGGAGGGCTGCACGAACGAGCGTCCCAGCTCGATGGTGCGGGGCAGGTACTTGCGACGGAACTTGTCGCTGAAACGGAAATAGTGTTCGGTCGAGAGGTGGCGGGGATATTCGTCCGTACAGATGATGAAACGGTAGCCTCCGACGATCTCCCCGGCCGCCGGATCCCAGACGATCAGCTGGTAATACCCGTCCTCGGCCAGGTCTTCGGCGTCGATATCCACCTCCCGGCCCGTACCGCCGCCGGCGCCGCGGAACGCGATCTCGCGCAGCCGTCCGATTTCACGCATCAGCGCCGGGCACTCCGACGCCGGGAAGATATAGATCTCGTTCCCGGCCTTCTTCGTGTCGCGCGCTTTGCGCACGGGCGTAAGTTCGGCGCGGAGCAATTCCCGGTCGACGGGAGGTATGATAGGTTCCATTTCTCGTGCTTGCATAACTTAGGACAAAAATACCGATTTACCCGTTATTTTCCGCCGGGAGGAGCATATTTTCCAAAAAATACGCTTTTTTGCGTACGAACTCCGCCTGGTCGCGGAGGCCGCCGTAGCGTTGCAGCTCGGCGACGGGGATGGGGTCGCCCACGAGGATGCGGAAATGCTTGCCCTTCTGCGAAAACATCTCGTCGGACAACCACAGCATCTCGATATTGAATTTCACGCCCAGCATCCGGCGGATACGGTCAACGCGGTAAAAGAAGTTCGACAACCGTCCCTCGACGAACACCGGCACGATCTGGCGCTGCGAGGCATAGGCTTTCTTCAGGAAATTGGTCTTCCACGGCAGGTCGGTCACCTCGCCCCCGATGCAGCGCGAGCACAGCCCGGCGGGGAAGGTGAGGATAGGCAGCTCGCCGAAGAACTCCTCGTCGAACTTGCGGGCGTAAAGGCTGTTCTGCGAACCGTGTTTGTTGACCGGGATCCACAGCGGGCGGAGGGGTTCGAGGTGCATCAGCAGGTCGTTGACCACCACGCGCGCATCGCCGAAGCGGTCGATCAGCTTGTCGGCCAGCATCATGCCGTCCATCCCCCCGAACGGGTGGTTCGATGCGAAAAGATAACGGCCTTTGGGATCGAGTTTTTCGAGCCCTTCGACCGAATAGGTCACCTGCCATTCGCGGAAACAGGCACGGATGAACTCCTGCGGCGGCAGGTTCCAGTAATGCTCGAGGATGTAATTGATTTCCGGCTCATGGATCGTACGGCGGAGCCAGCGGAGGACGAACCCGGGAACCCAGCGGGCCAACCGCGGGGCTTTCTCGGCGAGTACCGCTCCGATATCTATTCTGGGCATAGGGATGTTCAAAAAATTATATCCGCAAATATAGGTATTGTTTTTCGAAAAATCCCTAACTTTACACCCAAATCGACCTCATCGGCAACGAATATGTCTCAGTACCATACACCTGTCCTTCTGGAAGAGTCCGTCGGCCTGCTCGGCATCGACCCCGCAGGCACCTACGTCGACCTCACTTTCGGCGGGGGCGGCCACTCGCGCCGTATCCTCGAAGAGTTGGGGCCCGAAGGGCGGCTCTATGCCTTCGACCAGGATCGCGATACGCTCGCGAACGCCCCCGATGACGCCCGGTTCCGCTATGTCGAGAGCAATTTCCGTTTCCTGCGCGGAGCCCTCAGGCTGCGCGGGGTGACCGAGACGGACGGCATACTGGCCGACCTGGGAGTCTCGTCGCACCATTTCGATGCCGTGGAACGGGGATTTTCGTTCCGGGGCGAGGCGCCGCTGGACATGCGCATGAACCAGCGGGGCGGGCTGACGGCGGCGAAGGTCGTCAACAGCTACCCGGCCCAGACGCTCACGCAGCTGCTGGGGGACTGGGGCGAACTGGACACCCCGTGGAAGGTCGCCAACTGCATCGTCCGGGCGCGGGAAACGGCGCCGATTCAAACCACGGCGCAGCTGGTCGAGGCCGTCCGTCCCTGCACGCCGAAGAAAGACGAGTCGAAATTCCTGACCAAGCTCTTCCAGGCCCTCCGCATCGAGGTCAACGGCGAGATGGAGGCGCTCAAAATGGCGCTCGAACAGAGCCTCAGGGTATTGCGCCCGGGCGGACGGCTGGTCGTCATCTCCTACCACTCGCTCGAAGACCGGCTGGTAAAGAATTTCCTGCGCAGCGGCAATTTCGCGGGCGAGGTGGAAAAGGATTTCTACGGCCGCGCCCTCACGCCGTTCGAAATCCTCACGCGCAAGGCGGTCGTCCCCTCGGACGAAGAACTGGAACGCAACCCCCGGTCGCGCTCGGCGAAGCTGCGCGCCGCCGTAAAACGATGACCCGGCCATGTATCCCGACCACGAATTCGACCCCATAACCCCCGAAGAGGAGGCGCAGCGCGCACAGGAAGCGGAATTCGCCCGCCGCGTGCGGCGCGAGGTACTGCGCATCGAACGGGGCGAGGCCGAGGAGGAGATCCGCGCCGACCTGGAGCGCGAGGCAGAAGAGAAAGCCGAAGCCGAGGAGCGCGAACGCAGGGAGCGCCGCCGCAAGGCCAGTACCTTCTGGCAGCTTTTTTCGGGCACGATCCTCGTACGCGAAGGCGTATCGAAATATTACCCCTACATGCTCTCGATCGCGGGCATGTTCTTCCTGAGCATCGCCGTCATGTTCACGGCACTGCACCTCGACATGAAATACACGCGCCTCGAACGCGAAGTCCAGATCCTGCGCGAACGGTCGATCCGCCTGCAGGAGCAGCGTTACAGCCGTACGACCCACTCGGCCATCGTCGAGCGGCTGCGCGAACGCGGCATCGACCTCAATGACCCCTCCGCCCCGGGCGAAATCATCGAAAATTAAACGGCGATGAAACAGGAGCGTTCGAAGATCAAAAGCGACATTCTGCTGCGGGTACGGCTGCTTTACGTGCTGTTCATACTCGCGGGGCTCACCGTGTTCGCACGCCTGGTCTGGGTACAGCTTTTCAGCGCCGAAGTGGCCTACAACGCCGACCGGCTCGCCAGCCGCATCTTCACCGAAGAGACCATCCCGGCCCAGCGGGGCAGCATCCTCTCGCGCAACGGGGCGCCGCTGGCGACCTCGATCTTCCGCTACCAGGCGGCCTTCGACTTCGCTTCGCCCGGCCTCGATTCGCTCAAGACCTTCCGCGAACAGAGCGACTCGCTCGCCAAGCTGCTCTCCGCCTTCTTCAAGGACAAACCCGCCTCGGAATACGCCCGCCGCTTCCGCGAGGAGCACGCCCGCCGCTACCGGCTGGTCAACGGCCGCGACACCTCCTACCTGCGCTCCGAAGGGTGGCTGTCGCGCATGATGGATCGCCTGCGGGGCGAGGAGTACGTCACCCGGAAAATCTACGACACGATCCGCGACCACACCCCCGTCAACATCTTTCCCCGCGAGGTGGACTATGCCGAATGGCAGACCCTGCGGCGTTACCCGATGCTGAACTGGAACATGGGCATGGTCTACCGCCTCGTCGAACGCGACCAGCGCATCTACCCGCAGGGCGAACTGGCGCGCCGTACGATCGGGCTCACGGGCGACAAGGGCAATTACGGCATCGAGGAGGCCTACCGCGAGGAACTCGCGGGACGGGACGGCAAGGCGCTGCGGCAGCGTATCGCCCGGGGCTTCTACGGCCGCGTGGCGGGAGCCGGGCATGAAGACCCGGTGGACGGATACGACATCGTGACGACACTCGACCTCGACCTGCAGGACGTGGCCGACAAGGCGCTGCGGCGCCAGTTGGAAGCCCAGAACGCCATCTGGGGCACGACCATCGTCATGGAGGTGGAGACCGGCGAGATACTCGCCATGGCCAACCTGGGCCGCGCGGGATCCTCGGGCGGCAGCTATTACGAAAGGGAGAACTATGCGCTGGGACGCAGCATGGAGCCCGGATCGACCTTCAAGCTGGCGACGATGCTCACGCTGCTCGATGACGCCGGCATGTCGCCCGAGACGACCTACGACACGCACAACGGCGACCCCGTGACGGTCGGCCCGGCCAGGAATATCCGCGACTCGCACCGGGGCGACCACGTCATCGACTTCCGCCGCGCCGTAGCCTCGTCGTCGAACGTCTATTTCGCCAAGGCGATCTGGGATCGCTACGGCATCACGGGCAAGAAGCAGGAATACAGCGACTTCCTGCACGAGAAGCTCCACCTGGGCAAGACCGTCGGGCTGGAACGGCTCGGCGAACGCGCCCCGTCGATCACTGCCGACTGGAAAGTACCCGACCCGGGCGTCATGCTCGTCAAGATGAGCTACGGCTACCGCGTGCGGCTGGCGCCGATCCAGATGATCACGTTCTACAACGCCATCGCCAACGGCGGGAAGATGATCTCGCCCGTGCTGATCCGCGAACTGCGGCGCGGCGACCACGTCGAGGAGCGGTTCGAGACACAGACCATCGCCTCGTCGATCTGCTCGCGCGCGGCGTTGCGCGAGGTGCAACGCTGCCTCGAACTGGTCTGCACGCAAGGTACCGCAAGCCTCTATTTCAAGGACTCCACGCGCCTGCGCGTGGCTGCCAAGACCGGCACGGCGCAGATCACCGACGCCCGCAGCCGCGAGGGGCGCTACTACCTCGGTTCGATGGTCGCCTATTTCCCGGCCGACAACCCCCGCTATACGGTGCTGACGACCATCGAAACCCGGGCGCAACCGGGCAAAGCCTACTACGGCGGGCCGCTGGCGGGCCCCGTGGTCAAACGGATGGTCGATTACATTTACAACCGCAACCGCGACTGGTACGGCCGCGTGGAGCGGCACGGCGACCGCTGCTACCCGGGGCACGTCAAGGGCGGCGACATCGCCCAGATCCGCCGCGTGGCCGACAAGTTCTCGCCCCGCGCCTCGTTCGACCAGCGTACGGGCTGGGGGCGCGCCCGGGTCGACAGCCTCTCGAACGTAATCATCACGAGCCTCCCGGCCGAAACAGGGACGATGCCCGACGTGCGCGGCATGGGGCTCAAGGATGCGCTGTTCGTTCTCGAAAGCCGCGGGCTGAAAGTCCGTTTTTCGGGCGTGGGCGCCGTAACACAGCAAAGTATCCCCGCCGGAGCGCGCATCACGCCGGGCTCGACGGTCGGCATAACACTGAAATAAGATGAAAACACTGAAAGACCTACTCAAAGATACGCCCGTCACGGTGCTGCACGGCGACGGTTCCACGACGGTGGCCGCCCTGGCCTACGATTCGCGGGCCGTGACGCGGGGCGACTGTTTTTTCGCCACCCGCGGCACGCAGTCCGACGGGCACGACTTCATCCCCGACGCCGTCGCAAAAGGCGCCTCGGCCGTCGTCTGCGAGCAGTTGCCTGCCGAAACGGCCCACGGGGTAGCCTACGTCGTCGTCCCCGACGCCACGGGAGCGCTGGCCGACATGGCCGCCGCTTTCTACGACCACCCGAGCCGCGAACTGAAACTCGTAGGCATCACCGGCACCAACGGCAAGACCACGACCGTGACATTGCTCTACGACCTTGTGCGGGCACTGGGCTACAAGGCCGGGCTGGTCTCGACGGTCGTCTACAAAGTCGGCGAACGCATCGTCGAGGCGACCCACACCACGCCCGACCCCGTGCGGCTGAACGCCATGATGCGCGAGATGGCCGACGAAGGGTGCGAATACTGTTTCATGGAGTGTTCGTCGCATGCCATCGTGCAGCAACGCACGCGGGGACTGCATTTCGCGGGCGGCATCTTCTCGAACATCACCCACGACCATCTCGACTACCACAAGACCTTCGCCGAATACATCCGCGCCAAAAAACTCTTCTTCGACTCCCTCGCCAAGGATGCCTTCGCCCTGACGAACGCCGACGACAAAAACGGCCGCGTCATGGTGCAAAACACCGCAGCCGGGATACACACCTATTCGCTGCGCACGATGGCCGATTTCCGCTGCAAGATAGTCGAGATGCACGTCGACGGCATGCTGCTGCGCATCGACGGGCAGGAGGTCTGGGTCGGGCTCGTAGGACGCTTCAACGCCTATAACCTGCTGGCCGTCTACGGCGCCGCGGTACTGCTGGGACTCGACCGCACCGAAGTGCTGCGTGCCATGAGCATGCTCCATGCCGTGAGCGGGCGCTTCGAATTCGTGCGGGCGGAGAACGGAACCACGGCCATCGTCGACTATGCGCATACGCCCGACGCACTGGAGAACGTCATCCAGACCATCGAGGAGATCCGCACCCCGGCGCAACAGTTGATCGTCGTCTGCGGCTGCGGCGGCGACCGCGACCGCACCAAACGACCCGAGATGGCGCAGATCGCGGTGAAATACGCCGATACGGCCATCTTCACCTCGGACAACCCGCGCCACGAGTCGCCCGGGGCGATCCTCGACGAGATGGCCGCCGGCCTCGACCCCGGCGCCCGGTTCCTGCGCATCGTCGACCGTGCCGAGGCCATCCGCACCGCCGCAATGCTCTCCCGGCCGGGCGACATCCTGCTCATCGCGGGCAAAGGGCACGAAACCTACCAGATCATCGGCGACGTAAAACACCACTTCGACGACAAGGAGGAGGTCGCCAAGGCCTTCGGCACACTCAGGAACTAAAAACCCGACATACGACATGTTCTATCACATTTTCAAACATTTAGGCGAACACTACGACATCCCGGGCTCGGGTATGTTCCAGTATATTTCGTTCCGCGCGGCGGCGGCCATCATCCTCGCGCTGCTGATCGTCATCATCTTCGGCCGCAAGATCATCGACTTCCTGCGCCGCAAGCAAATCGGCGAGGACATCCGCGACCTCGGGCTCGAGGGACAGCTCCAGAAACGCGGCACCCCCACGATGGGCGGCGTCATCATCCTGCTGGCGATCCTCGTCCCGATCCTGCTCTTCGGACGGCTCGACAACATCTACATCCAGCTGATGATCGTCTCGACCGTCTGGCTGGGGCTGATCGGCGGGCTGGACGACTACATCAAGGTCTTCCGCCACAACAAGGAGGGGCTCAAGGGCCGCTTCAAGATCGTGGGCCAGGTCGGGCTGGGCATCATCGTCGGCACGACGATGTGGCTTTCGCCCCAGATCATCGTCCGCGAGAAGGTCACGCAGCCCGTGCAGACCGTCTACCTGAACCCCGACGGGTCGGTGATCGAAAGCGTGCAGCGGAACGTCGTCCTGAGCTCGGAAAGCACCAAGACCACCAAAACCACCATCCCCTTCGTCAAGAACAACGAATTCGACTACGGATGGCTCACGGGCGAAACCAGCGCCGCCACGTGGCTGCTCTACGTGCTGGTGGCGATCTTCGTCGTCACGGCGGTGTCGAACGGCGCCAACCTCACCGACGGCCTCGACGGGCTGGCCACGGGCGTCTCCGTCCCGATCGTGGCAGTACTCGGCGTACTGGCCTACCTCTCGGGGCATATCGTCTACGCCGACTACCTCAACATCATGTATATCCCCGACAGCGGAGAGCTGGTCGTCTTCGCGGCGGCCTTCGCGGGCGCGCTGGTCGGCTTCCTGTGGTACAACTCCTTCCCGGCGCAGATCTTCATGGGTGACACCGGCTCCCTGTCGATCGGCGGCATCATCGCCGTCTTCGCCCTCTGCATCCGCAAGGAACTGCTGCTGCCGCTGCTGTGCGGCGTGTTCCTGGTCGAGAGTTTCTCGGTGATGATGCAGGTCGGCTACTTCAAATACACCAAACGCAAATTCGGCGAAGGGCAGCGCCTGTTGCTGATGGCTCCCGTACACCATCATTTCCAGAAAAAAGGGCAGTTCGAAACCAAGATCGTGCTCCGCTTCTGGATCATCTCGCTGCTACTGGCCGCCATTACCCTGGTAACGCTCAAAATACGTTAATAAACCGCCATGTATACCCCGACCCGCCTTACCGCCATCGCCCTGCTCCTCGCAACGTCGCTCCAGGCCCAGCCGCCGCAGCGGATGGTACGCTCGCAGATCCCGGAACCCTACCCCGTGCTTACGGCCACGCCGTCGGGAGAGGCCGTACCCGAATCGCCCGACCCGCTGGTGCGCTACCGCTGGGCGAAAGTATCGCCGGACGACGGGCTGGAGATATACACGGTCTACCCCAGGCAGGCGACAGCCTCGAACCCCAAAGCCGCCGACCTCGGAGACCCGCGCCGGATCACCGTCAGCGACGTATGCGACCTGATGTTCGACTTCGGCCAGGTGAACGCCGGATGGCTCGAATTCGACTGCGACACCCCCGACGTCGCGTTCGAGGCCAGCATCAGCGAGTTCAACGAACCGGCCGTGTTCAACGCCGGCTCGGAGCACCCGGTGAAAACCGCCGTCCCCGCTCGCTACGGCAACAGTTTCCGGCTGGAACTGAACCGGGAGCTCTACGAAGGCGTCCGCTTCGGGTGGATACACGTCCGCAGCCTCCGGAAGCCCGCCGTCATCCGCAACGTACGGCTTGTCTGCCAGACCAAACCGGTCAACTACGAAGGGTGGTTCGATTGCAACGACCCGCAGCTGACGCGCATCTGGTACACGGGAGCCTACACCGTGCGGCTGAACCTGCTGAAAGACTATTTCGGGGCGATCCTCATGGAGCGCAGCGACCGCCATTCATGGACGGGCGACGCTTATACGGCGCAGGCCGCGGCGCTGGCCGCCTTCGGCAACTTCCCGTTCATCCGCAAGAACCTGCTTTACACCTCGACGCAGGACAACGGCATCGCCAGCTACTCGCTCTATTGGGTGCTGAGCCTGCTGGATTACTACAACTATACGGGCGATGCGGAGACGCTCGCCCTGCTGACCGAAAACGCCTGCCGGAAACTCGACGCCGCCTACGACCACTACGACACGCTGCCCCGGCTCTGGTTCTACGGCTGGGACGAGCGGCTCGGGGCGGGTTTCGAAGCCCCCGATTTCCGGGAGCCGCAGACCGCCTACCGTATGCTGGCCATCGGTACCTGGCGGCAGTTCGCCACTGCCATGCGCCAGGCCGGCAACCGGGAACTGGCCGGGAAATACGAGCGCTACGCCGACGAAAAGACCGAAGCCCTGCGCCGCGACCCCCGCTGGTACGAGGGGCTGGGGCTCTTCGCTGCCACGGATGCCGCCAACGCCGGGTTCGCCACGCCCGCCGAGCGCGAAGCCCTGCTGGCCCGGAATTTCTCCGACCGCCTGCAGCGGGTCTCATACTCGCCCTTCAACCAGTATTTCGTATTGCAGGCATTGGCGTCCCTGGGAGCTTACGACCGTGCGCTGCACACCGTCGACGATTGCTGGGGCGGACAATTGCGCTATGGCGCCACCACCTTCTTCGAGGTGTTCCGCCCCTCGTGGAACGACTGCAAACTTTCCGACAACGACGCCCCGGTCAACAACCAGTGCGGCTACACCAGCCTGACCCACCCGTGGAGCGCCGGTGTCACCAAGTGGCTGAGCGAGGAGGTGCTGGGCATAAAACCCCAGCTCCCGGGCTTCGTCCGCTTCGCCGTGAAACCCCGCCTCGCCGGATCGCTCACCCGCGTGGAGGGCGGAGTCCCGACGCCGCGCGGCATTGCCCGGGCATCGCTCGACATGACCGCGCGCCGCGGTTCGCTCACCGTGCCCGAAGGTTCGGAGGCCGAATTCTGCATCCCCGCGGACGGACTTCGCATCGGCACCATATACCTCGACGGCAAGCCCTGTGCCGCCGACCGTACGAACGACGGCTACTACCGTATTTCGGGGATCGGCGCGGGGCGCCACGCCATCCGGTTCGATGCCGAAGGCGAATTCCGCCCCCTGCAAACGCAGGAGGAGATCGCCTACCGCATCCCCGCTGAAAAATTCAGCGAGGACACCGCGACGCAGGGCGACTGGCAGGATAAATACGGCTCGCAGGGCTACGTGCTCTTCAGCTACGATACGGCGGGCGCACACCGCGTAAAACAACCCGACCGCATCCGCAGCATCGTCTACGCGAACTACGACCGCATGGGCCACGTACACTATGCCGATGCGGCAGGCGACCCCCGTGCGCTCCGATCCGACCGCCGGGGCGACGGCTCCCGCAGCCTGGGCGCCATCGTCACGCGCGACCCGGTCGCCTGCTGGCAGGTGATGACCGTCGACCTCGACGCCCGGGACACGCAGCCCTACCGCATTTCGCTCTATTTCGCGGACTACGAACGGGCGGGGCGCCGCAGCGCCTTCGAGGTTTTCGACCTTCGAACCAAAGAACTGCTCGCTCCGGTATACATGGTACGTGACTACGGTGAAGGCAAATACGTCACGTTCGAAGCCTCGGGTTCCGTGCGCATCCGCATCTGCCAGGTGCGCGGCCCCAATGCGGCCTGTTCGGGAATATTCTTCGACTGAAACGATAAAACATAAAAGATGAAACGCATCGCAGTCCTGGGCGGAGGCATCAGCGGTTACGGCTCCGCGATCCTCGCCAAAAAGAAAGGGTTCGACGTATTCCTCTCCGATATGGGGAAGATCGCCGACCGCTACAAAGCCAAGCTCGACGAGTGGCAGGTTCCCTACGAGGAAGGCGGCCACACCGAGGAACGCATCCTCGCGGCACACGAGGTCATCAAGTCGCCGGGCATCCCCGAAACGGCCCCCATGGTGCGGAAAATCCGTGCGGCAGGCATTCCCGTCATTTCGGAAATGGAGTTCGCAGGCCGTTACCTGGGCCGGTCGAAGTGCATCTGCATCACCGGCTCGAACGGCAAGACCACTACCACGTCGCTCGTCTACAAGATCATGCGCGACGCCGGGATGAACGCCGCCCTGGGCGGCAACATCGGCGAGAGTTTCGCCTACTCCGTGGCCACGGGCGACTACGACTGGTACGTGCTGGAATTAAGCTCGTTCCAGCTCGACGGCATGTTCAGGTTCCGCGCCCACATCGGCGTGCTGATGAACATCACGCCCGACCACCTCGACCGCTACGGACACTGTTTCCAGAACTACGTCGATTCGAAGATGCGCATCACGCAGAACCAGAACTCGCGCGATTATTTCGTCTATTCGGGCGACGATGAGGTGATCTGGCAGCAGCTTCCCAGGTACGACCTGCGCATGAAGCAACTTCCCTTCGCCGCAAAGAATGCCGTGGCGAGCGGTGCCGGCGACGCCTTCCTCTGCGACGGCAAATTCACGGCGGCCGTCGGGAAGGCCTCGGTCGAGATCGACACGGCCAAGATGCAGCTCAAAGGGCTGCACAATGCCTATAACGCCATGGCTGCGGCTCTTGCGACCCTTGCGGCAGGCGTCGCGCCGGCCTCGATCCGCCGCTCGATCTACGGCTTCGCCCCCGTCTGCCACCGCCTCGAACCCGTCCGGGAAAGCGGCGGCGTACTGTGGATCAACGATTCCAAGGCCACCAATGTCGACTCGGTATACTATGCGCTCGAAAGCATGACGCGCCCCGTGGTATGGATCGCCGGGGGCACGGACAAAGGCAACGACTACGAACCGCTGAAGGCTTTCGCCCGTGCGAAGGTACATACGCTCGTCTGCATGGGCGCGGACAACACCAAGCTGATCGAAGAGTTCACGGGTGTGGTGCCCGAAGTGGTCTCCACCGGCTCGCTCGACGCCGCGATGGAGGCCGCCAAAGCCGCCGCACAGCCCGGCGACGCGGTGCTGCTCTCGCCCGCCTGCGCGAGTTTCGACCTCTTCAAAAACTACGAAAACCGCGGCGAGCTGTTCAAGGCGTGGGTAAACGAAAAGGCATAGCACGATGAAGCTCGGCGAACGGAAATACACGCAGGACGAAGGGCCGGCGCAGGAGCCCTGGACGGAAGCGCCCGGGAAATCCCCCCGCGCAGCGGACGGGAAGACCGGGGTGCAGGACGCGCCCCGACGCCGCGGCGTGCGCGGCACCGATGCCGGGGAGAGCGCCTGCGAAACCCCCGAAGCCCCCGAAAAACACAAGTTCCGGCTCTTTACCGGCGACCGCGTCCTGTGGATCATCGTCGCGGCGCTGGCGGTGATTTCCGTGCTGGTGGTCTACTCGTCGACGGCCAAGATGGCCTACGACGCCCACACGGCGCGTACCACAGCCCATTTCCTGCGCCAGCAACTCATCATCCTCGTCGTCAGCCTCATCATCATGGTCGCCGTGCAGAAGATCAACTGCCGGATTTACAACCTGTTCTCCCGCCCCGTCTATTTCCTTTCGGTAGCACTCACCGTCGCCGTCTATTTCATCGGCGCCACGACCAACGGCGCCGCCCGCTGGATACCCCTCGGGCCGTTCCAGTTCCAGCCCTCCGAGGCGCTGAAGGTCGCCACGGTACTGTTCCTGGCCCGGCAACTGGCCGGACGGCAGTCGAAAATCGACAAAATACGCATCGTCCCGTCGCTCAAATTCTGGACGTGGCGTTCGTCGCGCGAACAGCGCCGCATCTGGCGCGAGGGGACATGGCCGATCCTGATGCCCGTCGTGGTCTCGTGCGCGGTGATCTTCCCGGCCCACACCTCCTCGGCCGTACTGGTTTTCATGGCCTCGTGGGTCATGATGCTCATCGGGCGCGTCCGGCTGGGCGAACTGGTGAAACTCATCGGGCTGGCCTGCATCGGCATCATCTTCATCATGACGCTTAACCTGGGGCGCAGCGAGACTGCCGAAGGGCGCGTCTCGACATGGATCCATCTCTGGACACGCTCGCAGACCGAAAAACCGATCGAGCACCTCACCGACACCGAGCGGTCGATGATCGCCATTCACAACGGCGGGGTCTTCGGCGAAGGCGCCGGACAGAGCGCCATGCGCGTCGAGATGATCCATCCCGAAAGCGACTATGCCTACGCCTTCTTCGTCGAGGAATACGGCATCGTACTGGCACTGGCCCTGCTGATGCTCTACCTGTGGATATTCTTTCGGGGCATCGAGATATTCCGCCGCTGCGGGACGGCATTCCCGGGGCTGCTGGTACTGGGGCTCGCCCTGCTGATAACCTGCCAGGCGCTGCTGCATATCATGGTGACCGTCAACCTGATCCCCGAAACGGGACAGACGCTGCCGCTGATCTCGCGCGGCGGTTCGTCGACCATCTTCACCACCATCGCGCTGGGCATGATCCTCAGCGTCAGCCGCCAGAACGACGAACAGTCGCACGATACGCCCCGCAGCGAATCCATTTACGAAAAATAACACGGTCATGGATGACATAAGACTCGACAAATACCTTTGGGCGGTGCGGGTGTTCAAGACCCGCAGCGACGCCGCGGATGCCATCCGCAACAATAAAGTCACGGTAAACGGCTCCGCCGCCAAACCCTCGCGCGAAGTGAAGGTCGGCGACGTGATCGCCGTGCGCAAGATGCAGGTGACCTACTCCTACCGGGTGCTCGACCTCGTGTCGAGCCGCCAGCCGGCCAAGAATGTCCCCCTGTACTGCCTCAACATCACCCCGCAGGAGGAGCTGGACAAGCTCAGCATCCCGCGCGAAACGATCTTCGTCTTCCGCGACCGCGGTACGGGGCGCCCGACCAAAAAGGAGCGCCGCGAACTGGACGGGCTGATGGACGGAATCTACTACGACGGGGACGAGTAGGCCAGTATGTCCGGTGTCTCCCCATACGAACTCCTGACCTTCGCTTCGTCGTCCGTAGCCGCCGCCCTGGGCGCCCTGCTGCTGGGGCTCCGCATCCCGGACGGGCAGGCGCTCGGCACCCTGCGCACGGCAAGGGGCTATCTGGCGCTGTCCTGTTTCATCTGGGCTGCGGCAGGTTTCGCCGGCACGTTCCTGCATCCGGACGTCGGGGATAAGCCCTGACCGTCCGCCAGACCGATGCTTATTACGACGAGGAACAGGAGGCTCGAAGTCGTCCGGTCGGAATTTGCGCGCATCCGCGGCACCCATAATCTGCGGCGTGGTTTTCTATGGCAGGATCGGCAAACAGTTGAAAATACCCACGGGATAAAACGCCAAAACGGACGGATCATCATGCAAGCACGATATCCGTCCGTTTTTTATTTCGAGCCCATCGGCTCTTTTTCAACCGTTTATTTACTTCTTGTTGAAGAAATTCATCGTCCGTTCCAACCCGATCGTCGTGAACGAAAGGATCGCGTCGCCGAACACCTTGAGCCGCTCGGGCAGCGCCTTGCGCTCCTCGTCCGACCACTCCCCCAGCACATAGTCGACCTGGTGGCCCCTGGGGAAATCCCCGCCCACGCCGAAGCGCATCCGGGCGTAGTCCTCCGTTCCCAGCAGCTCGGCGATATTCTTCAGCCCGTTGTGCCCCCCGGCACTCCCCCGGGGACGCATACGCAGCGTGCCGAACGGCAGCGCAATGTCGTCCGAAACCACCAGCAGGTTTTCCGGGGCGATCTTCTCGGCCTCCATCCAGTAACGGACGGCTTTGCCCGAAAGGTTCATGTAGGTCGAGGGTTTCAGCAGGATCAGCGTACGCCCCTTATGCTTCAACTCGGCCACATCGCCGTAACGCGCCGTCGTAAAAACAGCGTTGGACGCCTCGGCGAGGGCGTCCAACACTTTGAATCCGATGTTGTGCCGGGTTCCGGCATATTCGGCGCCGATATTTCCCAACCCAACAATAAGGTATTTCATACGCTACCGATTAGGCTTGTGCCGCCGCACCGCGCGATGCACGGGTCACGCGCACTGCGCAGACGGCCGTCGAAGCCGGAGTGACGAATTTCAGGTTCTCGAATGCAAGGTCGCCTACGAAGATGGTCTTGCCGACACCCAGTTCGGTTACGTCCACGACCAGTTCGTCGGGCAGGTTCTCGACCAGCGCGCTCACGACGAGCTTACGGGCCGACAGCGTCAGCTTACCGCCGACCTTCACACCTTCGGCGTTACCCGTCAGGCGTACCGGAATGGCGATGGATACGGGTTTACCCTCGGCAATGCGGTAGAAATCGAGGTGGAGGATCTGCTCGCGGACGGGGTGGAACTGCGCCTCACGCAGCACGGCCTGCTCTTTCTTGCCGTCGAAATCGAACTCGACGATGTAAGAGTTGGGGGTGTAGATCAGGGCCTTGATCTCGCGGGGGTCTACCGAGAAGGAAACCGACTCGCCGTTGCCCGACAGTACGCAGGGTACCATGCCCTCGCGGCGTACGGCCTTGGCCGCTTTCTTGCCGTACTCATCACGCTTAACGGCCTTTACAGAGATAGTTTTCATAATACGTTTGTTTTTTAATGTGTTACCACCGGCGGTTCTCAGCCCGGCCACGCAAGCCGCGCCCCAATTCCGCCTGTTTCGGATCGCAAAGATAAGGTAAAATATTAAGAATCAAAAATCAACCGTAAAAAATTCGTTTCCGGGCAAAAAAAATTTCGGTTTGGGATTTAACTTTTGCAACTTTAACGCGTCTTACAGACAAACCCTCATGGAAGAGACCCGCGACATACCCGCAGAAGAACTCTCGGCGCTACGCAATCCCGCCACCCGGCGCGGGGCGTTCGACCGTCTGGTCGGGGCATACCTGCGGCCGCTTTACTGGCACGCACGACGGCTGGTCGTCGTCCACGAGGATGCCGAGGATGTGGTACAGGAAACCTTCATCCGCGCCTACGACAAGATCGGCACCTTCCGGGGCGGAGCCGGGGAACTGGGGGCATGGCTCTACCGCATCGCCACGAACACCGCACTGACGATGCTGCGGCGGCGCAGGCCGGGGCTCTTCTCCTCGCTCGACGACGTAAGCCGCATCCTGGCAAGCCGCGTGGCGGAGGAGTGCGGCGAGGATGCCGACCGGACGTTGGTACGTTTCCAGCAGGCGATCCTGGAGTTGCCGCTCAAGCAACGGCTGGTCTTCAACCTCCGCTACTACGACCGGATGCCCTACGGACAGATCGCCCGCGTGCTGGGGCAGCGCGAAGAGACGCTCAAGGTCAATTACCACCATGCGGTACAGAAACTGAAAGAGAAACTAACACGGGAACTATGAACCACGAATTCGGAAATATCGGCAGGCGGCTGCCTTACGACCTGCCTGAGCATCGCCTCGAAGCGTTGCACGAACGCATCCTGCGCAATACGGCGGCACGGCCCGCACCCGCTGCCCGCACCCGCCGGCTTTACCTGGCGGCAGGGGTGAGTGTCGCGGCAGCCCTCCTGGCAACGGGCATCCTCCTCTCCGGACACCTCAGCCACCGCGCCGAGGCCCCGCTGCCGGACATCGAGCAGATGCTCGCCACGACCCCGACCGAAACCCTGCAACAGGCTGCGGCGGAGAACTACGACGACATACTCTACAACCAGCAACTTTAAAATTCCATGCGCTATGAAACAACTCCTCACTTTTCTTTGCGCGCTCCTCTTCGCCCTCGCAGGCAAGGCCGCGCCCGCCGGTGACGAACTGAAACAGCTTCTGGCCGAAGCCCGGGCTATCGTCAACACGGCCGGCAACGCGGCCGACCGGGAGGTCTCCCGGGCCTTGTCCGAAGCGCGCCGCGCCGTAAACGCCACCGACCGCCAGATCGACCGTGCCATGGCCGAAGCCCGCAGGGCCATCGGCGCCTCCGACCGCGAGATCGACCGCGCCATTGCCGAAGCGCGCGCCGCCATCGACGCCGCCGAAACGGCTGCCGTCGCCAACCAGTCGATCGAAGAGCTGAACAAGGCCGCCCGCGAGCAGGTCGTGCGCGAACTGGGGCTTACCTCGCGCCAGCGCAAGGAGTTCGAACCGCTCTACAAAGCCTACCGCGAGGCGCTCGACAAGGCCGTCAATACCCCGGATGCGGGAACGGACGAGGCCGCTCAACGGCAGGGACTCAAAACCAAGCTCTCGAACATCGCCGCCACGGCGCAGGTCAAACGCGACTACGTGGACAAATTCGCCGCTGTGCTCACCGCCGAGCAGATCCGCCGCCTCTACAACACGGAGGGCGAAATCGGCACCAACATCAAACGTGCCGCCGTCGACCGCCGCCGCAACCAGAACACGCGGCTGAAAGGCAGCGGGCGCATGGTGACGCAGGACTGGGGCAAGGCGGGCGACTACACGGGCATTTCGGCCGCGGCGTTCTTCGACGTCACGGTCAGCCCCACGGCACGAACCATCAGCGTGACGGCCGACGACAATGTGATCGACTACCTGGTGCTCGAGCGCGACGGCGGGACGCTGAAATTCCGCGTCAACGCCAACAATACGGAGAACATTTCGGTTTCGGTCGTCGTTCCCGCGTCGGCCGCCCTGCGCCAGATATCGGCCGGCTCCTACGGCAAGGTGACCTGCAAGCTGCCGTTGAAAGGGCCCTCGGTCGCGGTTTCCGTTTCGAGCTACGGATCGGTCATCGCCGACATCGACACCCCGGGTACCGCCCAGCTCAACGTGTCGAGCTACGGCAAATTCTCGGGCTCGGTACGCTGCAACGACTGCGAGCTGCGGGTTTCGAGCTACGGGTCGGCACAGGCGCCCGTCGACTGCCGCAACAACTGCCAGGTCACGGTCGGGAGCTACGCCAAGTTCTCGAACGACATCAAAGCTTCCGTCCTGACGCTCAAGATCAGCAGCGGCGCCAGTGTCAGCAGTACGCTGATCTCGGATGCACTGACGCTGAGCGTCGACAGCTACGCCAAATTCTCCGGCGCGGTGACGGTGAACAGCCGGCAGGCGAAACTGACCGTCAGCAGCGGCGGCTCGTTCAGCGGCACGTTCAGCGGGAATTCGCTCGAGGCGGAAGTCGGCAGTTACGGCAAGATCAACCTGAAAGGGTCGGCACAGGTCGCCAGCGCCGCGGTCAGGGTATCGTCCGGAGCCGTGTTCAGCGCCCCCGAGCTGCGGGTCGCCGACTATGACCTGACCGTATCGAACTATGCCAAGGCCGACGTGTGGTGCTCGGGCACCCTGCGGATAAACGCTTCGACAGCCGCCCGGATAACGTACGACGGCCCTTGCAGGGTCGAATCGCTCACTGACAACATACGGCGCAGAAAGTAAATACAAACACCATAAGCGTATTTACGGGAAAGGGACGGAATCCGGTGCGGATCCGTCCCTTTCGGGTTTGCGGCAGTGCATTGCGCTATTCGATGCCGCGGATATGCTTCTCCCATTTCCAGGCTGCCGCGAGCGTCTCGTCGAGCGAGCGCTCGGCCCGCCAGCCCAGTTCGTTGTTGGCATACGACGGATCGGCCCAGATGGCCACGATGTCGCCCGCACGGCGGCCGACGATCTTATAGTTGAGTTTGAGGCGGTTGACCTGCTCGAACCGGTGCACCAGTTCCAGCACCGAAACCCCGCGCCCCGTGCCGATGTTGAATACCTCGTACCGGGCCTTGTTCCTGTCCTCGATCATGCGCCGGATCGCCGCCACATGCGCCTTCGCCAGATCTACCACGTCGATATAGTCGCGGATGTTCGAGCCGTCGGGCGTCGGGTAGTCGTCCCCGAACACCGACAGGCATTCGCGGATGCCTGCGGCAGTCTGCGTGATGTAAGGCACCAGGTTCTGCGGCACGCCGCGCGGCAGCTCGCCGATCAGCGCCGACGGGTGCGCCCCGATCGGGTTGAAATAACGCAGCGCGATACCTTTCAGCCCCTCGTAGGCGGCCAGCGAGTCGCGCAGGATATCCTCGCACATCTGCTTGGTGTTGCCGTAGGGCGACGTGGCGGGCTTGCGGGGCGTCTGCTCCGTGACGGGCAGCACGTCGGCCTCGCCGTAGACGGTGCATGACGACGAGAAGACGATGTTCTGCCGCCCGTACTCGCGCATCAGGCCGATGACGTTCATGAACGACATGAGGTTGTTGCGGTAATATTCCAACGGTTTGCTCACCGATTCGCCCACGGCCTTCGACGCCGCGAAATGGATTACCGAATCGAAGTCGTATTTTTCGAACACCCGGGCAAAGGCGTCGCGGTCGCAGCAGTCGGCCTTTTCGAACGGGACGTCGACGCCCGTGATCCTGCGCACGCCCTCGACTGCATCCATGTCGCTGTTCGAGAGATTGTCGACGATCACCACGTCGTACCCCGCACCGATCAATTCCACGGCGGTGTGCGAACCGATATAACCGGCGCCGCCGCTGACCAAAACACACGATTTTTTCATAAGTTGACGGTTTTTATTCGAACTACAAATATATCAAAAAAATACGCTCGTCCGCCAATTAGCCCCGAAAACCTCGGCCGCCGCCGGAAAATCCTTTCCCGGAGGGCTTCCGGCCTGCCCTGCGGCTACGGCCGGGACATGCGGCGGGACGCCGTACCCGGGGATCGCCCGACGGCCTGCCAGGAGCGGGGGAAAGTCCGTCCCGGCCACGGAAGCTAACAAATTGTAACCCCGACATGGAAAAAAGCGGGAGGGCGGTGGCTGTTTTCGAAAATTAATCGTATATTTGCTAACAGATTGACACCTCACACACCGGAAATTCATCAAAACATTAACGGATATGTACGGAAAAATCAAAGAACATCTGCAGCAAGAACTTGCTGAAATCAAGGCTGCAGGGCTCTACAAGAGCGAACGGGTCATTACTTCGCCGCAACGTGCGGAGATCGAAGTTGCAGGTCGTAAGGTGCTAAACTTCTGCGCCAACAACTACCTCGGGCTTTCGGACAACCCGCGCCTGATCGAGGCGGCGAAAAAAGCCATGGACAACCGCGGCTACGGCATGTCGTCGGTGCGCTTCATCTGCGGCTGCCAGGACATCCACAAGGAGCTCGAAAAGGCCGTTGCCGACTACTTCGGCACGGAGGACACGATTCTCTACGCCGCCTGTTTCGATGCCAACGGGGGTGTCTTCGAACCGCTCTTCGGCGAGCAGGACGCCATCATCTCAGACGCCCTGAACCACGCCTCGATCATCGACGGCGTGCGTCTCTGCAAAGCCGTACGTTACCGTTACGCCAATGCCGACATGGCCGACCTGGAGGAGTGCCTCAAGAAGGCGCAGGCACAGCGTTTCCGCATCATCTGCACCGACGGCGTGTTTTCGATGGACGGCAATGCCGCCCCGCTCGACGAAATCTGCGCCCTGGCCGAGAAATACGACGCCCTGGTCATGGTCGACGAGTGCCACTCGGCAGGCGTGCTGGGCAAAACCGGCCGCGGCATCACCGAACTCTACGACCGGCGCGGCCAGGTCGACATCCTGACGGGCACGCTGGGCAAGGCCTTCGGCGGCGCCGTAGGCGGCTTCACCACCGGCCGCAGGGAGATCATCGACATGCTGCGCCAGCGTTCGCGCCCCTACCTCTTCTCCAACTCGCTGCCCCCCGCCGTCGTAGGTGCCGGGATCGAGATGTTCAGGATGCTCGCCGAGAGCAATGAACTGCACGACCGGCTGGTGGCCAATGTCGAACATTTCCGCGAGGGGATGATGGCCGCAGGCTTCGACATCAAACCCACCCAGTCGGCCATCTGCGCCGTGATGCTCTACGACGCCAAGCTGTCGCAGGACTTCGCCGCCAGGTTGCAGGACGAAGGCGTATTCGTCACGGGATTCTACTATCCCGTCGTGCCGAAAGGCCAGGCCCGCATCCGCGTGCAGGTGTCGGCAGGCCATACCACCGACCAGCTGGATCGTTGCATCGCAGCCTTCACCAAGGTCGGCAAAGAACTGAATGTCATCAAATAACCAATCCTCATATGCCTAAGACCTCATTAGACGCAATCGACCGCAAGATCCTCAAATACCTGATCAAGAATGCGCGCATGCCTTTTCTCGAGATCGCCCGCGAATGCGGCATCTCGGGTGCTGCGATCCACCAGCGCATCCGCAAGCTCGACGATTCGGGCGTGATCCTGGGCAGCCGCCTGATCGTAGACCCCAAGATGATGGGCTTCGACGTCTGCGCCCACATCAGCATCACGCTCAAAGACCCGCAGCTGCTCAAGCAGACCGTGGAGCAGCTCAAGGAAATCCCCGAAATCGTGGAGGCGCATTTCATCACCGGATCGGGCAACATCCTCGTGAAACTCTACTGCGTGGACAACGAACACCTCATGCGTACGATCTTCGACGGCATCCTGCGTATCCAGGGCGTCGCCTCGACCGAGACGCAGATCTCGCTGCAGGAGGCGTTCCAGCGCCAGGTGAACATCGACTTCATCGAGGAGTAGTCCGCACGACGCCCCTTTCGCAAAGGCGGAGGCCGGAAATCCCGGCTTCCGCCTTTGTGTCCGTGCATGCCGGGGCACAGGCCGCTGTCCCCGGCCCCGGACGCACAAAGAAAGTACCCCGCCCATAAGGCGGGGTACCCCGGCAAACAATTGTTTAACTGATGATTATCCCGCAAGTTTACTTAGCGGAATCCGAAGCTTCCGATGCGGAGGAGGAGTTGCCCTCACTTGTGCTTGTACTCTCAACCTTATTCTCCTCCTTGGCTGATTCTCCGGCAGTCGAATCAGTCTTTTCCGCATCGCCGGACTCCGATTTCTCCTGTTCATCGGTAGCCGGGGACTCCGTTGCGGGAGCCGTAGCTTCGGTCGCCGCGGAGGCGTCCTTCTTCTCGGGCTGCTGTGCGCATGCGAATGCGCCTCCAGCCATCAGCATCAAAGCTGCCATCGTTACAATTGTCTTTTTCATAGCTCTTAATGATTTAAGGTTCCACTTCATTTCCTCAGGTTCGTAATTTGTCTCATCAACCTTTCCGACTTTCGAAAGTCCAAGGGGCGTGCCATCCGGACAAAAAACAAAAAATCCGCTGACAGACAGCGGTTAACAAGATGCGCCAGAACCGGCGGTATGTGGAAAAGTGTGGAATTGCGCCACAGGGATGTGGAAAAATTCCACACGCAGGCGCATCACTCGATCCCGTAGAGGTGCAATTTGTTGTAAAGGGTCTTGCGGTCGATGCCGAGCAGTTTGGCGGCCTGCGACTTGTTTCCCCCGGCCATGGACAGGGCGCGGCGTATCTGCTCCTCCTCGCCGGCCGGGTTGCGCAACGGCACCGCAGCCGCACCGGAAACCCCGGCGATTTCGGCCGGCAGTTCGCGGCAGGAGATATAATCGCCCCGGCAGAGCAGCGTCGCCGACATCACCGTGTTCTTCATCTGCCGCAGGTTTCCCGGCCAGTCATAACGCACCATGGCCGCAGCGGCTTCGCCGTCGAACCCGACGATATGCTTGTCCAGCTGGCGGTTGGCCTGGTCGAGGAAAAAATCGGCATACAGCATGATATCCTCGCGCATTTGCCTCACTTCGGGCATACGGAGCGTAAATTCGTTGATACGGTGGTAGAGGTCGGCACGGAACGTCCCGCGCGCGATCGCCGCTTCGAGGTCTTCGTTGGTCGCTGCGACCAGCCGGATGTCGACTGGGACTTCGCGGTTGCTGCCCACGGGACGGATACAGCGCTCCTGCAAGGCCCGCAACAGCTGCACCTGGGTTTCATAGGTAAGGTTCCCCACTTCATCCAGGAAGAGCGTGCCGCCGCTGGCCGCTTCGAAGGCGCCCGTCTTATCGCCGACGGCCCCCGTGAACGACCCCTTGACATGGCCGAAGAACTCCGAGGCCGCCAGTTCGCGCGGTATGGCGCCGCAATCGACCGCCACGAACGGCTTTCCGGCGCGTTTGCTCTGGCGGTGGATCAGCTGCGCCACATGCTCCTTGCCCGTGCCGCTGGCACCGTTCACCAATACCGACATGTTCGTCGGCGCGACGAGCCGCACATATTCGTAGAGCTGCCGCGCGGCATCGCTCCGCCCCTCGATATAGTTGGGCATATCCCCGCCCGCAGCCCGGGAAGGCGCCGGCGCCTTTTCCGGCGTTGCCGGAGGGACATCGCCCACGGGTGCCGGAGTGTCGAGCGCCTCGCGGATCTTTTTCAGCAATTCGTCGGGGTTGACGGGCTTGGCGACGTAGTCGCGGGCGCCGAGTTTCATGCAGCGCACGGCGTTCTGGATCTCGGCATAACTCGTCATTACGATCACGGGCACTTCGATCCGCTGCCCCGACATCCACTGCAAAAGGGCGATTCCATCCTCGTCAGGCAACCGCATATCGCTCAGCACGAGCGAGAACCCTCCTTCCGCAAGAGCCGTCCGGGCTGCCGCCGCACTGGCTGCAGTCTGTGTCCCGAACCCTTTTTTCGAGAGCCAGGTCTTGAGCATCAGGCCGAAGGTGATGTCGTCGTCTACGATCAGAATCCGTTCCATATTCACGGCAAATATACCTTTTTTTGCGCTTCCGCGATAATCGCGCGGATATTTTCTGCCGCCGTGCGTACCTCCCGGCATAACGTGTCGGTCAGGGGGCCTTCCCAGCTTTCCGCCGTCCGCAGCGCCGCCGCCACCTGTACGGCCCCGAGCATCGTGAAGATCGGCGCCATCTTGTGCGCCACGGTTTTCAGCGCCGCCGCATCGCCGTCATCGAGCGCCCGCTCCAGCAGGGCACAGTTGGCCGCGCCCTGCTCTGCGAACGATTCCAGAATTCCCCGTGCCGCCGCCGTGTCGTCACCCGCATAGGCCGTCAGGGCGCTGAAATCCACTCCGTCCGCCTGTTCCGCCCCGACCGTGGCAACCCCGCCCCCGGCGGGCGGCACCGCGGCATCTGCGCCGCAGACGGTGTTCAGCACGGCAACCAGTTCATTCGCCGTAAACGGCTTGCGCAGGCATCCCGCGAACCCGCGTGCCGAGAAATCCCCGGCATCCATCTCCCCGCGCGCCGAAACGGCCACCACGGGAATTGCAGGGTCGACCCCGCGCACCGCGGCCAATACGCTGAACCCGTCGGCCGACGGCATCTGTATATCGGTAAAAACAGCGTCGAACACCCCTTCGGCCACCAGTTTGGCGGCATATTCGGGATACTGGCAGCACTCGGCAGCCACCCCGGCCTGGCGGCACATCCCGGCAGTCATCTCCAGTTGCAGCGGATCGTCGTCGATCAGCAGCACCTTCAAGTCCGGACGGACGGACGTGCGGGCAGGCTGCGGCGGGCCGCCGGGTTTCTTCCCGCTGCTGCGGCCTACCGGCACCGAGACAATGAACTTGCTGCCCTCGCCCAGGCGGCTTTCGAGCGAGATGCTGCCACCGAGCAGTTTTACCAGACGGTCGACGATCGAAAGCCCCAGACCGAACCCGTCGACGCCCTGCGCCGAACGCAGGCGTACGAACTCCTGGAAAATGCGTTCTTTCTCCTCGCGGCCGATGCCCCGCCCGGTGTCGCGCACGGAGAATACCAGCCGTCCTTCCACGACGTCGGCCCGGATCGTCACACTGCCCTCGTCCGTAAATTTCAGCGCATTGGATATCAGGTTATCGGCAACCTGGCGGATCCGGAAAGGATCGCCCATCACCTCGTCCCCGGCCCCCGGCCCGGCTTCGAGCACAAGGGCGATGCCCTTTGCATCGGCCATGGCCGCAAACCCCTCGCGGATCGTCTCGAACAGTTGTGCCGGGCAGAACGCCACGTTGTCGACGTCGACCTTGTTGATATCGAGCCGGTAGAAGTCCAGCAGGCTGTTGACCAGCGCCAGCAGGTGCTCCGACGACTCCTTCATATTGTGCAGGTAAAGTCCCTCTCGTTTGCCCGTGGTGAGGCGCGAAAGCAGGTCGATATACCCCATCACCGACCCCAGCGGCGCCTTGATGTCGTGCGTGATGGCCAGCATCAGCTTCTCACGCGCCGCCAGCAACGCCTCGTTGTCGCGGTTGGCCCGCTCGAGCGCCCTCCGGTAGCGGGTGCTGCGGTTGATATCACGCAGCAGGATACCCACGAACAGCAGCATCAGCACGACGGCGACGATGGCGATACCGCCCAGCACGTACGACGACCGGCGGCGGATAGCCTCCGTCTGGTCGATCTTGCCCAGCAGGAACGCCGTATCCTCGGCTTCGAAATCCATGATGAGGCGGTAGATCTTCGTATTCACCAGTTCGTTGCTGTAGCGGAGGCGCATCCCTTCGTCCCACGCCCGGTCGTAAATGCCGATGCGGTCGCTGGTCACCCGATCCTGCAACGTCCTGAGGACGATGGCGATCGTATCCTTCACGGCCGTCGCGGGGAGCGAATCGACGACCCGCTCACGGTGAGAGATCACGATGCTCGAATCCTCTTTGGGAGGACTGAACAGGTCGGCGAAACGGCGGAAGAAATTGCGCTTGCGCCGCGGCACCGCCACGGACAGCGTATCCTGCACCACCGTACGCACCGACACGCTGTCGCGCAGAACCCCCACGCTGTCCACACTGTCCGCCGGGCCGATCAGCTCGCGGATATTCTTGTCCAGCAGGCTGGCCGTAGCCGCCGAACGGATCGTCCGCCGCAGGTTCATCGTCCGCCGCTCCTTGTCGCCCAGCAGCCTCTCGATGCTGTCCAGACGCATCGTCTGCAGCGAATCCTGCTCCCCGGTCAGGTCGCGCAACGAGTCGATATAGCCGCGCACGGTGCGCAATTCGCGTTTGTAGCGCGCCTCGTAAGACTTGTATCCGGCGATCATCAGCTGGCCGTAACTCTCGGCCTGATAAAGGTGGTAGAGGGTTTGTCCCACGACATTGCGCTTGGTATGCAGCAGCGAATAACTGCCGTCGGAGGTCGAAAAACGCACCACCGCCCGGTAAACATATCCTACCGAAAGGACGCATACCGCAATCAGGATGACATAGCCCGCGACGATCTTGGTTTTGACGAACTTCGACTCTTTCATACCCCCAAAGATAGTAAAAACCGGGGAAATCCCGGCACCCGCCGATTTCGCACCCGCACGCCCGGGCAGCACGAGCCGGCCGCCGGCCCATCCGCCGCGGGACGTCCCGCGCACAACACCGATCCCGGACAAGCCGATCCCGCACGGGGCGGACGGCCCGGCAGCACGAAAACAAACCGGGCCGCACGACAACGTACGGCCCGGTTATTCCGCGTTTCGCGGTGCGGACTAATACTTATACCGCATCCACTTGTACAGCTCCTTGAACGTCGGCTTTTTGCCGTACATGAAGATACCCACGCGATAGATCTTCGCCGCAAACCACACCATCGCCGTAAACGAGGCGTAGAGGATCACCAGCGAGAGGATTATCTCCCACAGGGGGATGCCGTAAGGGATACGCGCCATCATCACCACGGGCGACGTGAAGGGGATCATCGAGAACCAGAAGGCCATCTGCGAGTTGGGGTCGTTCACGACCGATATCATCACCAGCAGGGCGAGGATGATCGGGATCGTGATCGGTGTCTGCAACTGCTGCGCGTCCTGGATGCTGTCCACGGCCGAACCCACCGCGGCGAACATCGCCGAGTAGAACAGGTAACCGCCGAAGACGAACAGCAGCAGGTAGGCGAAGATGCGGAGGATAAAGCCGAAGTCCGTAATGGCCGCTATCACCTGCAACATCTCCGGGTTCACGTCGATCGCAGCCGCTGCGCCGGGAACCCCCTGTTGCATGGCCTGCACGCCCTCCATCATTTCGGGCGGCATCATCTGCGCCACCGCAAGCGCCCCTACGACGCACAGCGCGCCCCAGATCAGCACCTGCACGACGGCAACCGACGCCACGCCGAGTATCTTGCCCAGCATCAGGTCGAAGGGCCTCACCGACGAAACCATCACCTCCAGCACGCGGCTGTTCTTCTCCTCGATCACGGACTGCATGACCATCGAACCGTAGATCAGCAGGAACATGTAGAGGATCATGCCCAGCACGAAGCCCGTCCCCGTGGCTACCACCGACGATTTGGCGTGCGCCTCCTCTTCCTGCGACTCGTCGTTGCGGAAAGTCTGCATACCGACGCGGGTCTTCACCTCCTGGAGTATCTGCGACAGGTTTTCGATGTTGTACGATTTGAGTTTCTCGGCCTCTATGATATCCTCGATCTGCCCCGTGATGTTGCTTTCGACCGACAGCGACGACGACGAATTGGCATACAGTTTCACGTTGTTGGGGTTGGTGAGGATGTCCGAACCGATGTAGAGCACGCCGAACTTGTCGGTCAGCTCCTTACGCGCGGCCTCGGTCGAAAGGTCGGTGGGCTCGAATATCAGCTCCTTGCCGCTTTGCAGCCTGGGGGCTATCAGCCCGCTCTCGTCGATCACGGCGATATGTTTCTCGTCGCCGCCCGAATACTTCATGATGAGCATCGGGGCGAACATCAGGCCGACCATCAGCAGCGGCATCAGCAGCGTGGTGATGATGAAGGATTTTTTACGGACGCGCTCGTTGAATTCGCGCCCTATGATGATACCTACTTGTGACATGGTTTTCAATTTTTTAGTTCGTTTCTTCTTCGTTTCTCCGCCGGGCATACCGCCGGATCAGTCCGCCGCCGCAAAACGCGATGAGGACGGCTATTATCGTCGGGACGAATGACCCGCTTTCGCTGCTCGGCCGGAAATACATATTCCGGATGAATATGAAAAGGGCGAATCCGAGCAGCAGCAATCCGAGCAGGGGCATCCAAGCCTCGCGGCGTGCCGCGTTCGGATGTTTTTTCGGTTCTGGGTGCATTTTTACTTGTTTTTATGAGTTTTGTTCCCGAAGAGATTGATTAGCTGCGCCGTGACGAGCAGCCCCACGCAGATGTAGACCCACGGCGCAACCCGCTCCCCGGCACAGACGTCGTAAAAGAGGATGCCCAGTGCCGCGACGGCGAAGACGGAGCTGACGATCTTGCTGTTCATGGCCGGCTAAAGGTTCCCGCTGACGGCGCGGATGAATATGTCGTTCATCGACGGGATGATCTCCTGGAACGAGCGCAGCTCGACGGCGTCGTTCACGGCGGCGATCACTGCGCGCACTTCCTCGTCGCGCTCGACATGGAGTTTGAGCGTAGCGTATACCGACTTGTCCTGCGAACCTTCGAGTATCTCGCAGCGGCCTTCGACGGCACGGCGCAGCGCCGCCTCATCGCCCCGGTAGGCCACTTCGAAGATGTTTGCCCCGTGCCTGCGGCGTATGTCGTCGACACACCCCGAGAGGATGTTGCGCGACTTGTTGATCAGCGTGATGTGGTCGCAGATCTCCTCCACGGACGACATGTTGTGCGTCGAGAAGATGATCGTGGAGCCCTTGTCGCGCAGGGCGAGGATCTCCTCCTTCAGGAGGTTGGCATTGATCGGGTCGAAGCCCGAGAAAGGCTCGTCGAAGATCAGCAGTTCGGGTTCATGCAGCACCGTGACGATGAACTGCACCTTCTGGGCCATACCCTTCGAGAGCTCCTCGATCTTCTTGTCCCACCAGTCCTGGATACCGAACTTCACGAACCACTGCTTGAGCCGCACGACGGCTTCGCGGCGCGAAAGCCCTTTCAGGCGTGCGAAGAAAACGGCCTGTTCGCCGACCTTCATCTTCTTGTAAAGGCCGCGTTCCTCGGGCAGGTAACCGATACGGTAAACATCCGCAGGCGTGATCTCGCGGTCACCGAACAACACGCGGCCGCTGTCGGGCGCCGTGATGCGGTTGATGATGCGGATCAGCGTCGTCTTGCCGGCCCCGTTGGGGCCGAGCAACCCGTAAACCGAACCTCGGGGGATTGCGAGCGATACGTCGTCGAGGGCCTTGTGCCCGGCGTATTGCTTGGTGACATGTTCTACTGTGAGTAAATCCATGGTCGCTGAGAGTTATTTTTAAGGTTTGTTCGGCGACAAATATAACAACAATTTTTGAATATCAAAAAATATTTATCGTTTTTCGATATACTCGACATTACAACCCGCCCGGCAGGCAAACAAAAAGGCGGCCGGGATCACCCGGCCGCCGGCATATCGATCGGAACGGAACCCGCCTACCAGATAACCACGCGTTCCTCCTCCGGCATGAACATCTCCCCGTCGGTCATACTGAACGCATCGTAGAAATCCTGCAGGTTACGCAGCGTGGCGTTCACGCGCCATTTTCCCAGCGAGTGTACGTCGAGCTTCGTAAGGCGTGCGATCTCCTCGTCGCGGATATTCTGCGCCCACAGCGTAGCGTAAGCCAGGTAGAACCGCTGGTCGGCGGTGAATCCGTCGATCGGTGCGGGCTCGGTGCCGTTCAGCGAGTTACGGAATGCCGTATGGGAAACGCGCAGGCCGCCCTGGTCAGCGATATTCTCGCCCAGGCAGAGGGCTCCGTTGGCCATAATCGCAGGCTGGCCGTCCTTGGCGGGCAGCACCTCGATCGCGTCGAACTGTTTTACGAGGATGTCGGTCTTGGCCTTGAACGCAGCGGCGTCCTCTTCCGTCCACCAGTTGTTCATGTTGCCGTCCTTGTCGAAGTTACGGCCCTGGTCGTCGAACCCGTGGGTCATCTCGTGGCCGATCACCACGCCGATGGCGCCGTAGTTCACGGCGTCGTCAGCCTCGGGGTTGTAGAACGGCGGCTGGAGGATGGCTGCCGGGAAGCAGATCTCGTTGGTCGTCGGGTTATAGTAGGCGTTCACCGTCTGGGGCGACATGTGCCACTCGTCCTTATCGACAGGCTTGCCGAGCTTCGAAATATTGTCGGCCGTATACCAGAGGCTGGCATTCACGATGTTCTCGAAATAGCTCTTCGAAGGGTCGATCGCCAGCGTCGAATAGTCCTTCCATTTGTCCGGGTAACCGATCTTCACCGTGAAGGCCGCCAGTTTTTCCTGAGCCTTGGCCTTCGTAGCGTCCGACATCCAGTCCAGCGCCGCGATATGCTGCCCGAGCGCCGTCTGCAGGTTCTTCACCAGTCCGAGCATACGCTCCTTGTCCTTTGCGGGGAAATATTTGGCTACATACATCTCGCCCACGGCCTCGGAAAGGATGCCGTTGGGCACCGACATGGCACGCTTCCAGCGGGGTTTCATCTCCTGCTGGCCGGCCATCGCCTTGCCGTAGAAATCGAACGAAGCCTGCTGGAAATCGTCGCTCAGGTACGACGCGGCATCGTCCAGGTACTGCGCCGCGAGGTAGTAACGGATATCCTCCAGCGGGGCGTTCTTCATCAGGTCGTTGGCGTTGGCGATCGACGATTTCGTCGTCACGATGATCGTGTCGAAGTCGCCGATGCCCATGGCTTTGTAGTAAACGGGCCAGTCGATGGCGTCGTAGGTCTTCTCGAACTCGGCCTTCGCCGTGGGGTTGTACTGTGCCGGAATGTCGCGCAGCTCGGTATTCGACCACGACTTCTCGGCCAGCTTCGTCTCGATGTTCATCACCCCGGCAACAGCTTTCTCGATATCGGCTTCGGGGACTCCGCCCAGGCGGAAGAGCTTGCCCAGATACTCCTTGTAGGCCGTCCGGATATTCTCGTTCTCAGGGTCGAGGTAGTAATCGCGGTCGCCCATCATGATACCCGACTGCGAGATATAAAGGGCGTTGATATCGCTGTTCATCAGGTCGGCCTGCACACCCACCGAAAAGAACGGGTTGGCGATCGCGGTGTGTATCCTGGCCACTACGGGGGTCAGCTGCGAACGGTCGGAGATCGCAAGGATCCCGGCTACGGCATCCTTCACCGGAGCTGCGCCCTCGGCGTTCAGGCGCACCGAATCTAGCCCCATCTTATAGAGGTCGGAGATTTTCTGCTCGATGCTGCCGGGCTCGGCCTTCATCTTGGTCATCTCCGAGAAAAGCTCGTTGATACGCTTCTCGTTGTTGTCGCGCAGGATATCGAACGAACCGTAGCGCGAATATTCCGGTTTGAGGGGGTTGTTCTTCTGCCAGCCGCCCGTGGCGTACTCGTAGAAATCGGCGTTCGGGGCTACCGAAAGGTCGAAGTTGGCCAGGTCGATGGCCGGGGTTTTGGATGTATTCTGACAACTTGCCATACAAGCTATTGTTGCAGCGAAAAGAATGATTTTTTTCATTGTGTTCGGGTATTTTAGTGACGACAGGGGTGTCCGACCATGCCGGAACACCCCTTGTCTTTATTTCGGATATGGATCGGAATGTCGGCTTATTTGCGGATCGCCGCCACGCCCGGGAGCTCTTTGCCCTCCATATACTCCAGCAGGGCGCCGCCGCCCGTCGAAACGTACGACACCTGATCCGCCAGGCCGAACTTGTTGATGCAGGCCACCGAATCGCCGCCGCCGATAAGCGAATAGGCTCCCTTCGAGGTAGCCTCGGCGATAGCCTCCGCCACGGCACGCGAACCGGTTGCGAACTTGTCGATCTCGAACACACCCACGGGGCCGTTCCAGAGGATCGTCTTGCACTTGAGTATCTCCTCGCGGAACACCTTCTTGCCTTCCTCGGCGATGTCGACGCCTTCCCAGCCGTCGGGAATGTTGTTGGCGGGGGCCACATCGGTGTTGGCATCGGCCGAGAATGCGTCGGCGATCAGCGCGTCGGGCGACATGACGACTTTCACACCCTTCTGCTTGGCTTTGGCCAGGATATCGAGTGCCGTCTGGAACTGGTCGGGCTCACAAATCGAATTGCCGACCTTACCGCCCTCCGCAGCCGCGAAGGTGTAGGTCATACCGCCGCCCAGGACGAGGACGTCCACCTTCTCCAGAAGGTTCTCGATGATGGTGATCTTGGTCGAAACCTTCGAACCGCCCAGGATGGCGCAGAACGGGCGCTGCGGGTTGAGCATGATGCCGTCGATGGCCTTCAGCTCGTTCTCCATCACATAGCCGAACATCTTGTCGTTGGGGAAATAGTCGGCGATCAGCGCCGTCGAAGCGTGTGCGCGGTGCGCCGTACCGAACGCATCGTTGATGTAGCAATCGGCATACGAAGCGAGTTTCTTGACGAACTCCTTCTGCGGGCCCTCTTTGAGCGCCTTCTTGGCTGCCTTCTTCTCCTCGTCGGTAGCGTCTTCGGCCAGGCCGCGGGGCTTGCCCTCCTCCTCGGCATAAAAACGCAGGTTCTCGAGCAGCATCACCTCGCCGGGCTTGAGGTTTGCAGCCATCTCGGCGGCCTTCTCGCCCATGCAGTCGCCGGCGAACATCACCTTCACGCCCAGGCGTTTCTCGATGGCGGGGACAATCTGCTCCAGCGAGAACTTGGGATCGGGATTCTTCTTGGGACGTCCCAGGTGCGACATCAGGATGACCGAGCCGCCCTTTTCGAGCACCTTCTTGATGGTGGGGATCGCCGCACGGATGCGGGTATCGTCCGTCACCTCGCCCTTCTCGTTGAGGGGCACGTTGAAATCCACGCGGATGATCGCGCGCTTGCCTTTGAAATCGTAATTGTCGATTGCGAACATAGCTCTTTGATTTTGAATTATTTTGTTGAATTGATCTTTCATCCGGTATTACCGGGGCAAATTTATGAAAATAATTTAAAAAAGTGTTATTCCGATAACAGAAAAAATAATGCAGCCCGCCGCGGCAAAGGCTCCGGAGTCTGCCCTCCAGCCCCGGAGTACCGCATCCAGCCCCGGACAAACCCCTGCGGCCCGATCAGGCAACACCCTTATTCACGCCGCCGCTTATTCCGCCCCCCACCGGAGGGCACGAAGGAACTGCGCAGCACGCCATAAAGCCGGACAGGAAGCCGCGGAACCGGATTGCGAACCACAAAAACCGCGCAGGAATCGCCCCCCGTCACAGCCCGCTAATAGAACGTCCCCTTGGGCGCGAAGATCGCATACCCGAAATTGAACGTCAGGTACATGTTCTTCCAGTTGCGCAGGTCGTATTTGGTCAGGGCCAGGCTGACCGGGCCGATCGGCGTATGGTAGACCAGCGACGCCTCGGCGATATAGTGCCAGCGCTTATCTTCCACCGGGCCCGACACCCCGGGCACGAAACTGCGTTTCTCGCGGAACATGGCGTAGAAACCCGTGCGCAGGAAGAAGTTGTGCATCAGGTCGAAGGTGGGCATGATACCGCCCGCCGCGAACCGCCTGCCACGGAAGTCGGGCATGTAAATCATCTGCGCATGAGGCACCGGCTCATAGGCCGGCATCGACATCACCGTGGCCCCCTCGGTCGTGAACTCGGGGTGGTTCGTGATCACGCCGTCGACATTCAGCCCCAGCGAAAGCCAGCTGCAGCCCGGCATGTCGAAATACTTGTCCCACGTAAACCGTGCCCCGAACCACTGGCGAGGCGTCCGCGACAGGAACTTTTTCGCATCGAACGGCTCGTATTTATCGCGCCCCGTGACGAAGATGCCCGACAGTTTCAGGTCGGAACCCCGGCGGGGATAGAGGAACTTGTCGAGCGTATTGCGTGCCAGCTCGGCCTTGATCCCGAAGAACGAATAGCGCGAATGGTCGGTATCGTCGGCGAAAAGCTCGTCGGAATCGTACCGGTAATTGACATGCCCGCCGTTGGCGCGGATCAGGAAGACGCCGCGGTGGGCGAGGGGCATCCCGGCAGCCACCGAGAAGAAACTTTCGCTGTTCTTGACCTGCCGCGTGTTGTCGATTTTGGTGACGTTGCCGAACGACCCATGGCGGAAATTCCGCACGGCGAAATTATAGGAGTAGTCCAAGAAGATCGGCTTCCACGCATAGAAATCCGTGCGCCCGCCGATCGTACCCCACGTATAGATCGGCCCTAGGTAGAGGTCGGCGCCCAACTGCTGCCCCACGCGTCCGATCGTCTGGTAATTGACGCCGATGTAGGCCTGGTTGAAGGCCGTCGAGGAGACATTGCCGCCGATCGTGATCTTGAAATTGGGTTTGGTATGGAACTTCGCCCGGAACGAATAGCGTTCCTTCACGGTGTCGTATGTCACATGCGGGAAATCCATCGTGAAATCGCCGTCCGCAAGCACCGCATAGAGGTTGTCGCGCAGTTCGGAGAAGCCCATCGGGCGCTGGCGCCCGGGGGTACGGCGGTCTACCTTCACGAAGTCGCGGATATAGGCCTCGGGAGCCGGGGAGAGCCCTTCGAGTTTATAGTCGTTGAAGACCAGCGGCGGGCATTTGGCGCGGAACTCTTCGCGCCGCTCGGCATAGCGCTGGGGCGACCAGCGTTCGGAAACCCGCTCCAGAATCTGCGGCATGACGGCCATCGCATCCGCATACCCGGAGTCCATCACGGCCACCGCACTGTCGAAGTCGAGCATGTTGACATCCACCGCACGGCGTACCGTGACACTGCGTCCCTTGGGCAGGTCATAGTCCGTATCGTGCATCGCCAGCATGAAAGCCTGGTCGAGGATGTTGATGTCCTCGCCCGGCGGGGTGTTGCCCGCCGTGCAGATGCTGCCCACGATCAGGTCGGGACGGAACCCCACGTCGAGCGGCCGCCACGGGAAGTTGTCGTAAATACCGCCGTCGTACAGCAGCATCGAATCGACTTTCATCGGTTTGAACACCAGCGGGATGGACATCGACGAGCGCACAGCTTCGCACAGGTCGCCGTTGCGCATCACCACCGGTTCGCGGGCGTTCATATCGCTCGACACGCAGAGGAAAGGCACCATCAGACGGTCGAAGTCGCCGCCTGCGGCCGCCGAGGCCGGCGCGAACAGCTCCGTAAGCGCCATCTCGATCGGTGTCGAAGAAATCAGGTTCGTCACGCGGAAGCGTTTGCCCGAGCTTCCCAGGTTCAGGCGCACGCTGATAAACGACGGGTTATGGCCGATCTGCCGGTAGTAGGGGGTATAGCGGGGGTCGATACGCCCCGACACCCACTCCTTGACCACGCCCGAAGCGACGATCTCGCGCATCTGGGCAGGGGAGTAGCCCGCGGCATACATGGCCGCGATGATCGAGCCCATCGAGGTGCCCGCCACGTAATCGATCGGCACGCCGTTCTCCTCGAGGGCTTCGAGCACGCCTATATGGTAGAGTCCCTTTGCGCCGCCGCCGCTCATCACGACGCCCACCGAGCGGGGACGTGCAGTCCCGTCGTCGGGGTTCTGCGCCCCGGCAGCCGTCGCAGCGAGCAACAGCACCGAGATAAATGAGAGGGTTTTACGCAACATATCTCAATTTTTTTATAACTTTGCACGTTATATATACCGTAATAAGACGGGTAAAAATACGGAAAAAAGCGTAAACAATCAAAATATGACCGACAAAATCAATGAACTTCTCCGACGTGTCGAAGAGTTCAAACCGAAGGCAGCGGCCGAGATCGAGGAGTTCCGCATCAAAGTGCTCGGCAAGAAGGGCGAACTGAACGCCCTGATGGAAGAGTTCAAGACGGTGGCCCCGGAGCTCAAGCGCGAAATGGGGCAGCAGCTCAACAAGCTCAAGGCCACCGCCCTCGACCGCATAAACGCCCTGCGCGAGCAACTGCAGGACGCGATCTCCGCCGACGGCGCCACGACCGAAGACATGACCCGCCCCGGTTCGGCCGAGCAGTTGGGGTCGCGCCACCCGATCTCGATCGTCAAGAACCAGATCGTCGAGGTGTTCTCGCGGCTGGGCTACACCGTCGCCGACGGCCCCGAAATCGAGGATGACTGGCATGTCTTCTCGGCGCTCAATTTCCCGCCCGAACATCCGGCACGCGACATGCAGGACACGTTCTTCATCGAAAAGGATCCCGACATCCTGCTGCGCACGCATACCTCGTCGATCCAGGTACGCACCATGGAGCACCAGAAACCGCCCATCCGTGTCATCTGCCCCGGCCGCGTGTTCCGCAACGAAGCCATTTCGTACCGCGCGCACTGCATCTTCCACCAGATCGAGGGCCTCTACATCGACGAAGGGGTGTCGTTCGCCGACATGAAACAGTCGCTGCTCTACTTCGCCAAGGAGGTCTTCGGCGAGCAGGCCGTCATCCGCATGCGCCCGTCATATTTCCCCTTCACCGAACCTTCGGCCGAGGTCGACGTATCGTGCAACCTCTGCGGGGGCAAGGGCTGCCCGGTGTGCAAGGGTACCGGCTGGCTCGAAATCATGGGCTGCGGCATGGTTGACCCCAACGTACTGCGGGCAAACGGCATAGACCCCGAAAAATACTCGGGCTTCGCCTTCGGCATGGGTATTGAACGCATCGCAATGCTCAAATACGGCGTGAAAGACCTGCGCCTCTATTTCGAGAACGACGTGCGTTTCCTCCACCAGTTCGACACGGCACTCTAAAACCACCGGGCCCATGAAACGTCTGACAGCGATCACGGTACTCTGCGTGCTCTTCCTTTCGGCATTCGCCGCCGGGAAAGGCCCCGCCGGCGCGCCCGGCTATCCCGATTCGCTGCGCAGCGTATGGCTGTATACGGAAGGCATCAAACAGAATGCCATCGCCCGCGATACCGTCCGGGCGCGGGAATTCTTCGTCGAGGCCATCCGCAACGACTCGACCTTTGCACCAGCCTATTACGAAATGGCCGCAAACGGCATGTATTCCACGCCCGACGAGGCGGTGGATCTGGCACGCACGGCCTTCCGGCTCGACACCGCCAACAAGTGGTACCACCAGTTCCTCGGGCAGGCACTCATCTATGCCCGCCGTTACGACGAGGCGCTGGCCGTCTACCGCCGCCTGCGCAGCGACGAGCCGCAGAACCCCGACAACTACCGGATTCTGGCCGCCCTCTACGAGCAGGCGCAGCAGCCCTTCTCGGCCATCGCCACGCTCGACTCGGCCGAGGTGCGCTTCGGGCGCATCCCGGTACTGAGCACCATGAAGCGGCAGCTGCTGGTCTCTACGCGCCAGATGGACAAGGCCGTCGAAGAGGCCGAGGCCATGGTCGAAGCGGTGCCTTACGAGGCCGAACACCACGTCGTGCTGGCCGACCTCTACGGCATTCTGGGCAAGGATTCGCTGGCAAAGGCCGAATACGACCGGGCATTGCAGATCGACTCGACCGACGTGGGGACGCTCATGTCGCTGGCCGATTTCTACAACGGCCGCCACGATTACCGGGCGGTGCTGGACGTTACGCAGCGGCTTTTCGAGTCGGACAAGATGCCGCTCGACACGAAGATCAAGCGTTTCGGGATCTTCACCTCCGACATGCGTTTCTACCGCGAATATTACCCCCAGCTCAATACGCTGGCCTCGACGCTTGCCGTCCGCTACCCGCAGGACAGGCGCGTCGTGGAACTTTATGCCAAACACCTGATCGCCTCGGGCGAGCTGGAACAGGCGCTCGCGCTCTACAAGCTCCACCTCGACGACCAGCCGCCCGTCGAGGAGTATTTCCGTTCGGTGATCGACATCGAGAGCTATCTTCAGCATCCCGATTCGGTGAACCGCTATATCGGGCGCGCCCTGGAGCTCTTTCCCGGGCAGGTCGATTTCCACCTCTCGAAAGGGCATACGCTGAATTATTCCAAACAATACCCCCAGGCGATCAAAGCCTACAAACAATCGCTGGGCTATGCCCGGACAGATTCGCTGCGCAGCGTGATCTGGGGATTTATCGGCGACACCTGGCACCAGAAAGCCACCGCCGGCGAACAGGACATCGACGACGATTTCGCCCGGGCTGTCCGAAAAGGTTCGTTCCGGGCGGATATGAAGCAGTGCTACAAAGCCTACGACCACAGCCTGCGCTACGATCCGGATAACGCCATGGTACTCAACAACTACGCCTATTTTCTCTCGCTCGAAGGGCGTGAACTCGAAAAGGCGCTCACGATGTCGAGCCGCGCCATCGCCCTCACGGACAACAACCCCACCTACCTGGACACCCATGCCTGGGTGCTCTTCAAGCTGGGACGCACGGCAGAGGCCAAGAAGGTGATGCAGCAGGCCATCGCCCTCGACGGGCAGGAGAGTGCGGCGCTGCTGGTTCATTACGGGGATATCCTGCATGCCATGGGCGAACAGTTCATGGCCGAAATATACTGGCGCAAGGGACTCGAAAAGGGCTACGACGCCGACCAGATCACCCGCCGCATGGAACAGGGCAAAGCCGAAAAAGAGTGACCGTGATGAAGCCCGCCCGCATACTGACCCTCCTTTTCCTGTTCGCCGCCTTTGGCGCTGCGGCGCAGGGGGGCCGCGATGCCATCGAAGAGCAGAAACGGGTCATCGCTGCCCTGGAAAAGAGGATTGCCGACGAGGAACGCGCGATCTCGAAGATACAGGAAGGCCGCGCCGCCACCGAGGAACGGGTTCGCCGCCTGGCACGCCAGCTCGACTCCCGCAACCAACTGCTCGAGGAGACCGAGAAGCAGGCGCGCCTGCTGCGCAAGGAGATCTCCCGTACGGACAGCGTCGCCGGCAACCTCAGCTCGGCCCTGGAGCGCAACCGCACGCAGTATGCCGAAATGGTACGCGAGGCCTACCGCAACTATAAGCACAACAATTACCTGACCTACATTTTTTCGTCGCGCGACTTCACCGACGTCGCGAAAAAGATCACCAACCTGCGCGAAGTGGCTTCGATGCGCGAACGCAAGCTGCACGACATCGCCGCGCTTTCGGAACAGGTCGCCCGCGAGAAGGAGCTGCTCGACCGCCGCAAACGCTCGCTCGACTCGGTGACGCAAAACCTTACCGCCCAGAAACAGAAGCTCCAGCGCGATTCGCGCAACGCCCGGGCCAATATCCGCCAGATGTCGCAAAAGGAGAAACAGGCCCTGCAACGCAAACTGTCGCAGGAACAGCAGCTCGACGTGGCCATCAGCGAGCTGCGCAAACTCACCAAAGGCAATACCGAGGGTGCGTCGTTCTCGACCAAGACCACGGGGCTGAGGCTTCCCGTCACGGCCGGTTCGGTAAAACGCTACAAGGAAAACATGGCCGAGATCGCCGGCCCCAAGGGTGCGCACGTCATTTCGATCTACGACGGAAAGGTCGTCGAAATCAAGCGCAACCGTATCACGAACAAATACGACGTTTTCGTGGCTCACGGCGAATATATAACCTCCTATGCCAACATGGGGTCGATATGCGTTGAAAAGGGCCAGAAAGTGGCAAGAAACGAACAGTTGGGCACCATCGGCTCGTCGGTCAACATCATGACGATGGAAACCGAGTACAAACTGGTATTCGGCATCTACCCGCCGAACCCCGGCATGAAGCTCCGCGCCGAAAACTGTTTCAAACGGTAATCCCCGACGATAAACACCGAACCGGAAACCTTTCCGAACGGTAAACACCGACAATAAATCCCGGATCGGAAACACTCCGAATGGCAAACTCCGGCAACACACACCGAACCGGAAACCCCTCCGGACGACAACCCCGGCATGAAGCTCCGCGCTGAAAACTGCTTCAAACGGTAAACCCCGACGATAAACACCGAACCGGGAACCTTTCCGAACGGTAACCCCGGCGACATACCGAAAACCGTTTCGGGCTACAGTCCCAGACGCCCACACTCGGGCGGGGACTGTTTCAGACGGCGCCCCCAACCCCGAACTGTTTCTGGCGGAGTTCCCGCTAAATACCGTTTCGGACGAAGGATAATTCCCATCAAAAACTTCAGGCATCGGCGGGCAGAAATTCCTCACTAAACAGGCCAGCTCCCCCGCCTGCCGTTTCGGGCTCGAAAAGACCTTGTATGCTGCCCAGCACAAAGCCTGAACAGGATGTAATAAGCGGGATCAGGCTTCTACCTGATCCCGCTTACCAATTATTCCGGAAAGTCGTCAGACCTCCGGCGAATCGAGGATAATCACCGGGTCGCCTATGTTGGCGGGGATTTCGACCCAAAACCAGTTCAGGTCGCCCGGTTTATCGGCCGCATCCACGCCCACAACATAGTAGAAGAGCTTGTCGCCGGCCTTGAATCCGGCACCGTTGTTATTGAACTTGTGCTCGGCCGTGTCCATATAAACGCCCGGCACGTTCTCCTCGTAATCCAGCAGGATATACCCGATCAGCGTCTTTTCGTCATCATACCCTTCGCCGATAACATTCACCGTCTCGGTACTCGAATAAAAATGCGCACACTTGACATTGGCTTTGTTGGTGACACGCAACGTCCCCTTTCCGCCGACCGTCTCGTAAGAGAATTCGACATCGACCCACGGCGACGTCACGACGACCGGTTCGTCGGCTGTCGTCGTTGAAGCCTTCGCCGGATCCGAATCGGTATATCCCGGGTCGTTCCCGGCCAGCGCGACGACTTCGAGCGTATATTTCGTAGCGGGCTTGAGCCCCGAAAAAGAGACCTCCACGGCATCATACGAAGCTACTTCAGCCACGACGACCTCCTGTCCCCCTTCGGTCGCCAGCAGTTTATAGCCGAATGCCGCAGCATGTTCCACGGCTGTCCACGAAGCCGCGAACGACGTGGGTTTGACATCCTTGAAGACAATCTCGGGCGAAGCGAGTTTCACCGGCTGCGGATCGGGTTCGGGCCTTTTGTCGTCATCACACCCCGAAAACAACGCCACGGCAAAGAAAGCCGCAAGTGCGGTAAGCATTTTGAAGATTTTCATTTTTTGAGATTTTTGGTTAATACTTCGTGACAAGGCAAATATAACGGTTTTTTCCTTTCGTTATACCATGCGGATATTTCATAACAAGCAGTCAATCAGAATAAATATTAAGAAAAAATCCGTCCGCAACTCCCTGTGTATATCCCGATCGCAAATAAAAGTTACAATCTGTAACTAAAATCCCGATTTGCCCGAAAAAATATATTTTTCATTTTTACAGCACTTCCCGACGGAGGAGGCCGATGCGGCTTCGGGACGCCCCCGGACAGCTGCAACGAGAAAAAGCCCTCCGGGGCGTTTTCATCTGCATTATTTTTGTACTTTTGCAAAGATTTACAGACTGATTACGGCCTCGGGCTGTCCTTAAACATGGCAATACGATACTATAACGACGATTGTACCTTCCGGCTGCCTCAGAAACGTCTGACGGCGGCATGGCTTCGCGCAGTGGCCGAAGCGGAAGGGTATACGCCGGGCGATGTGAGTTACATCTTCTGCTCGGCGCAACGGCTCCTGGAGATGAACCGCCAGTGGCTCGGGCACGACTATTTCACCGACGTCATTACGTTCGATTACAGCGACCGCAAAGGCGCCCGCATAATCTCGGGCGACATCTTCATCGACGTCGAGACCGTCGCCGACAATGCCCGGCAATACGGCTGCACGACGCTCCAGGAAATGCGCAGGGTCATCGTACACGGCGTGCTGCACCTCTGCGGGCAGGGTGACAAGACGCCCCGCACCAATGCGCAGATGCATCGCAAGGAGGATAAATACCTCAAATTCTGGGAGACGGCACAATGACACTCGAATACGATATAATCGTCATCGGCGGCGGACATGCCGGCTGCGAAGCGGCCTCTGCCGCCGCACGCCTGGGGTCGCGCACGCTGTTGCTCACCATGGACATGGCCAAGATGGCTTCCATGTCGTGCAACCCGGCCGTCGGGGGAGTAGCCAAAGGACAGATAGTCAGAGAAATAGATGCTTTGGGAGGACAGATGGGACGCATTACCGACCTCACCGCGATCCAGTTTCGGATGCTCAACCGTTCGAAGGGCGCAGCCATGTGGAGCCCCCGTGCGCAATGCGACAAAACCCGTTTCTCGGAGGAGTGGCGCCATACGCTCGAAAACACGCTCAACCTCTATATCTGGCAGGACGCCGCCACCGAGCTGCTGTTCGACACCTCGGCAGCTAAACCGCGCGTGACAGGCGTACGGACACGCATGGGCATCGAATTCGCCTGCAAGGCCGTCATACTTACCGCCGGTACGTTCCTCGACGGGCTGATGCACTGCGGCACATCGCACGCCGAGGGCGGCAGGGCAGGGGACGCCGCTTCGCACGGGATCACGGAGTCCCTGCGCGCAATCGGATTCGAAACCGGGCGTATGAAAACCGGTACGCCCGCACGCCTCGATGCCCGCACGATCGACTTCGAAATACTCGAACCGCAATACGGGGACGAAAAACCATCCAAATTTTCCTTTTCCCCTGATACACAACCGGTTAAAGACCAACTCCCTTGTTTTCTGGTCTACACGTCGGCCGAGGTGCACGACATCCTGCACACAGGGTTCGACCGCTCGCCGCTGTTCAACGGGACGATAACGGGAATCGGGCCGCGCTACTGCCCGAGCATCGAAGACAAACTGCGTACATTCGCCGACAAAGACCAGCACCAGCTCTTCCTCGAACCCGAAGGACGCAGCACCAACGAATACTACCTCAACGGTTTTTCTTCGTCACTGCCCTGGGAAATACAGTTGGAAGCACTGCATAAAATCCGGGGATTCGAAGACCTCCACATCTATCGCCCGGGCTATGCCATCGAATACGACTATTTTCCACCCACACAATTGCACCATTCGCTCGAAACGAAACTCGTTTCCGCCCTTTATTTCGCTGGGCAGGTCAACGGGACGACCGGATACGAAGAGGCCGCAGCCCAGGGGTTGATGGCCGGGATCAATGCACACCGGATGCTGAAAGGGGAGGAGGCCGTCGTATTGCAGCGCGACGAAGCCTATATCGGAGTGCTGATAGACGACCTTGTGACCAAAGGGGTGGACGAACCCTACCGCATGTTCACCTCGCGTGCAGAATACCGCATCCTGCTCCGGCAGGACAATGCGGACATCCGGCTTACTCCTATCGGATATAAAATCGGGCTTATTACCCAAAAAAGATACGACTATTTCGTCAAAAAAAATACGCTCGTAGAATCGCTTATTTCTTTCGCTCGCCAACAGAGTATCAAAGCAGCCGAAATTAACGACTATTTAAAAGCAATAAATTCCGAACCTTTATCACAGGGAAGGAAGCTTTACGACATACTAATGCGGAATAATGTTTCGTTCGATTCGTTGCAAGCCGTCCTGCCGAAGCTCCGAAAATTCATCGAAACGAACCGGATGGAGGAAGAGGTGATCGAAGAGGCAGAAATCCAAATCAAATATAAAGGATATATTGAACGCGAAAAATTCATTGCAGAAAAACTACATCGGCTCGAAAACATACGGATTCCTGCGGATTTCGACTTTCACTCGATGAATTCCCTGACTATCGAGGCCCGGCAAAAACTGTCCCGAATCCGCCCTGAAAACATCGGGCAAGCCTCGCGCATACCCGGAGTTTCACCCGCAGACGTAAATGTTCTCTTGGTAAAATTCGGAAGATAGGGTAGTGTTCCACGTGGAACTATCAACCCACAAACACCTTTCAAAATAATTAAACCACGAGATTCTACAAATGTAATCATCTCAATATTCTTTCCAAACAAACACCAAAGAAGACATGTTCCACGTGGAACATATATACAAAACCCTTAAACAAAAACAAAACAAAAAGAGGCCGCTATATAGCGGCCTCTTAACAATATATTCGTATTCTACAAAACAATCGTACACCAATTATATTTATCCTCAGCTCGTCCGTACTGAATATCCTGCAATCGGGTATATAATTCCAGAGAAATCTTACCAACCTTATCACCATAAGAGTAGGTTTTCTCCGTTTGCATGTCATAGATAGTGCCGATAGGGGAGATCACGGCAGCCGTTCCGCAGCCTCCGCACTCCTCGAAAGAGGTAAGTTCTTCGACCGGGATTTTTCGGTCTTCGACCTCAAGCCCCATATCGCGGGCCAGCTGGCGGAGGCTCATATTGGTGATCGACGGAAGCACCGAAGGGGATTTCGGAGTGATATATTTGCCATCCTTAATGCCGAAGAAATTGCATGCACCGCACTCTTCGAGATATTTATGCTCCGCAGCGTCGAGATACATGATATTCGAATAGCCCATTTTATGCCCTTTTTCACCCGACAAAAGACTGGCCGCATAATTTCCGCCGACTTTCACATCGCCTGTTCCACGTGGAGCAGCACGATCCTGCTCTCGGTCGATGGCAACCAGGATCGGCTTGATTCCCTCCTTGAAATACGCACCCACAGGCGAACAGTAGACAATCAGCAAAGCATCCTTTGCAGGTTTGACTCCCAGGCCGGCCGTCGTTCCGAACATCACCGGACGCAGATAGAGCGAGGCCCCTGTTCCGTAGGGGGGAATATAGGCTTCATTCCGCCGAACTACCTCGACGCAGGCATTGACGACCATTTCGACGGTCGGCAGCGGAAGGCAAAGACGTTCGGCCGAAGACCGGAGGCGGCGGGCATTGTCCTCGACACGGAACAGGCGGACTTTCCCATCGACTCCACGAAAGGCCTTGAGACCCTCGAAAAGTTCGATGCCATAATGCAGGCACGAAGCTGACATGTGCATCTTGATGTACTCGTCGCTCGTAACCTCCATATCACTCCATTTACCATCCGTAAAATAATAACGGACGTTGACGTCGGTCTTGTGATAGTCGAACCCCAAGGCGCTCCAATCTATATTTTCCATTATAGTAAAATTTAAAGGTTTTTCTAAATTATCCCCACAGCAAGTAAACCGGGCAAAAACAAACCTAGAACCGATCCTTTCCTCACATTATCCTACGATAGCACCGTTATTCGTATTTCCGTCGGGGCCCAGCAGCAGCAGTTTCCCCGAAGCATCTTCGGCCATCAGGATCATGCCCTGCGACACGATCCCTTTCAGTTCGCGGGGAGCGAGGTTTACAAGAACCAGCACCCTGCGCCCGACCAGCTCTTCGGGAGTAAAATATTCCGCTATTCCCGAAACGATCGTCCGCTGGTCGATCCCCGTGTCCACCGTCAATTTAAGCAATTTCTTCGTCTTGGCGACCTTTTCCGCCGCAAGGATCGTAGAAACACGGATATCCATTTTCTGGAAATCGTCGAACTGTATCGTATCTTTCTGAGGCTCAATATTTTGCGAATTTTCAGCAGCAAGGTTGGCCTCTTTCGTCGCCGCAAGCTTGTCCAACTGGCGCTGGATCACGTCGTCCTCGATCTTCTCGAAGAGCAACGACGCCTCACCGATCTTATGCCCGGCAGCAATCAGATCCATCGCCCCGAGGCGCTCCCATCCGAATTTCTCCACGGCGAGCATCTTCAGGATCTTCGACGCCGAGAAAGGCATGAAAGGCTCGATGGCAATCGCCGTATTGGCCGTAATCTGCAACGCGATGTTGAGAATCGTTTTCACACGCCCGGGATCGGTCTTGATGACTTTCCACGGCTCGGTGTCCGCCAGATACTTGTTGCCGATACGTGCAATGTTCATGGCATCCTTCAGGGCTTCGCGGAAACGGTAGTTCTCGATATTGGCCTCGAGCGAACCCTTCACGGCAGCTATTTCCGCAACTGTCTGACGGTCATAATCATTCATCTCTCCGCAGGCAGGAACCTCGCCGCCGTAATATTTCTGCGTAAGCACCAGCGCACGGTTGACGAAATTTCCCAGCACAGCGACCAGCTCGTTGTTGTTGCGGGCCTGGAAATCCTTCCATGTAAAGTCGTTATCCTTGGTTTCGGGGGCATTGGCACACAGCACATAGCGCAATACGTCCTCCTTTCCGGGGAACTCCTCCAGATATTCATGCAGCCACACCGCCCAGTTGCGCGAGGTCGAAATCTTATCGCCCTCGAGGTTCAGGAACTCGTTGGCCGGCACGTTCTCAGGCAGTATATACCCCCCGTGCGCCTTGAGCATCGAGGGGAAGACGATGCAGTGGAACACGATATTATCCTTGCCGATGAAATGCACCATCTTGGTGTCTTCAGACTTCCAGTACCTTTCCCAATCGGGCGTAAGGTCTTTCGTGGCGGATATGTAACCGATCGGAGCGTCGAACCAGACATAGAGCACCTTCCCTTCGGCACCCTCCACGGGCACGGGGATGCCCCAGTCGAGGTCACGGCTCACGGCACGGGGCTGCAATCCGCCGTCGAGCCAGCTCTTGCACTGTCCGTAGACATTCGTCTTCCACTCCTTATGCCCATCGAGTATCCACTCGCGGAGGAAGCCTTCGTATTGATCCAGCGGGAGATACCAGTGCTTCGTCTCCCTTTTGACCGGAACCGAACCCGACACGGCGCTATGCGGGTCGATCAGCTCGTCGGGCGAAAGGGTAGACCCGCATTTCTCGCACTGGTCGCCGTAGGCACGGTCGTTCCCGCATTTGGGACAAGTGCCGACGATATAACGGTCGGCAAGGAACGTCTGCGCCTCCTCGTCGTAATACTGCATGGAGGTTTTCTCGATGAATTTCCCCTCGTCGTAGAGTTTGCGGAAAAATTCCGATGCGGTCGCGGCATGGGTCGCCGACGATGTCCGCGAATAGATATCGAACGACATTCCCAACCCCTCGAACGACTTTTTGATCAGGTTATGGTAACGATCCACGATCTGCTGCGGGGTCACACCCTCCTTGCGGGCCTTGATGGTGATGGGTACGCCGTGCTCATCCGATCCGCAGACCGAAATCACGTCGCAGCCCTTCAGCCGCAGGTAACGCGTGTAAATATCCGAAGGTATATAAACTCCCGCCAGATGGCCGATATGCACCGGGCCGTTGGCATAGGGGAGAGCCGATGTAACGAGGTAACGCTTGAACTCTTTTGCCATATTAAGATATACAGTATTACTAATTTCTGTCAAAATTAGTAATTTTTAGGGAAAGAAAAAGCAAAGCCCCATTATTTGTTTACAAACTACAAGGGGGCCTCGCCGTAAGAAAACAAAACGGAAACCGCGGGAATGAATCGGCCCGCATTAAGCAGCGGGTAAAAATATGCCCCGGCGTAGTCCGGGGCATATTTCCTAATTATCGGCGGTAGGAATCGTTATTCGAACACCAGCTCGTCGAGCAGCCATCCTGCGCCCGCGTACTTGTCGATGATGAACAGCACGTAGCGGATGTCGACCGATATCGTGCGCTGCAGATCGGGCTCGAAAGCCACATCGCCCGACATGGCTTCCCAGTTACCGTCGAAAGCCAGCCCGAGCAGTGCGCCCCTGGCATTCATCACCGGCGAACCCGAGTTGCCGCCCGTAATATCGCAGTCGGCAAGGAACGCCACCGGAAGCTCGCCCCGGGCATTGGCATAACGGCCGAAATCGCGTGCCGCATAAAGCTCCTTGAGTTTTTCGGGCACGGTGAACTCCGTGGGGTTCTGCGGGTTTTCCTTCTCCATCACGCCCTTGAGCGTCGTATAGTAGTTGTATTCGATGCCGTCGGCAGGCGAATAGGGCAGCACGCGGCCATAGGTGAGCCGCAGCGTGAAGTTGGCATCCGAAGCCCACGCCTTTTTCGGATTTTGGAGCATCAGCCCCGCCACGTATTTACGGCTTCCCTCGTAATATTTTTCCACGACCGGCTTGCGTGCCTGGGAAAGCGCGTTATACTTCTCCCATACCGATTTTACAAACGGGGCAATGGGGTCGGCAGCATACTTATCGGCCGAAAAAGCACCGATCAGCTCATCGACCTTTTCCTGCGATGTAAATAACGAATTATCGAAAATATAATCCACATAGGCATCCGTATCGCCGTTGAATTCCTTGTCGACGATCTCCGTATAGAACGACGGCAGGTCGGTCATATGCTCGCGGGCGATCTTCAGCATACGCTTGGCCACCTTCCGATCCGTCGGGGCGTTGTAATCCTTATACCAACCGGCCATCGCCTTTCGGGCCGCTTCGGGATCCTTTATCTCCGTCCGCCCGTCGAACATCCTTGCCGGGGTCAGTATCTCCACCGCACGCAGGAAAGCCTCTTCCAGATACTGGCGGTTATCGTCGATGCCGGCCAGCCCCTCGATCGCTTCGCGGATTTTCGGCAGCGCGTCGATATACCCTTCCTCGGGCAGCGTATTTTTCTCGGCCCATGCCTGGAAGGCAGCCTGCTGCTGCTGCTTGCGCTCCTTCACACCCAGTTTGAGGATGCCGCGCGACTTGCCGATCGAATTCTTCCAGTAGTTCGACGACGTGGCGTATTTCGAAGCATACTGAATACGTACCTTGTCGCTGGCAGCCATATCCTCCTTGAGGATGGCCTGGCGCTCGCCGCGGATAAAGATCCGGTTGGGGTTCGAAACGTTCAGCATGTCGTCGATCTCGTACGAAGTCATATAACGCTGCGTGGACCCCGGGAACCCCATGATCATGGCGAAATCACCCTCCTCGTAGCCGTCGAGCGAAATCTTCAGGAACTTCTCGGCCTTGTAAGGGCGGTTTTCGGGCGAATAATCCGCCGGCCTGTTATCCTGTCCGGCATAGACGCGAAACACCGAGAAATCGCCTGTATGGCGTGGCCACATCCAATTATCGGTGTCACCGCCGAACTTGCCGATCGAAGTCGGGGGCGCCCCCACCAGGCGCACGTCGGTATAGACCTCGATCACGAAGGCGAAATACTGGTTCCCTTCGAAGAAAGGCTTGACCTCCACCGTCATGCCGGGGTTGGCCTCCCGCAGCGAAGCGGTCAGGCCGGCGATATTCTCCGAGGTGATCCGTTCGTATTCCTGCTGCCCGGCCGTGGAAGGCACGTTGCCCAGAATATCCGCAGTCACGTCGCTGATCGAACGGATGAAACGCACCTTGAGCCCCGGGGCGGGAATCTCCTCCTGGCGCGACATGGCCCAAAAGCCGTTCTTCAGGTAGTCGTGTTCGACCGACGACAGGGATTGTATCGACCCGTAGCCGCAGTGGTGGTTGGTGAACAGCAGGCCGTCGGGCGAAACGATCTCGCCCGTGCAGCCGCCGCCGAAAATGACGATCGCATCCTTGAGCGAAGATTTGTTGATGCTGTAAATATCCTCGGCCGAAAGTTTGCATCCGCGCGCCTTCATGTCCCGGATATTCATTTTCTGCAGGTAAGGCAGCATCCACATGCCTTCGTCTGCCGCCGCGGTCAGCGACACGCACGCCGCTGCAATCAGTAAAAACAGTTTCTTCATATATAAACGATTATTTGATGTTGATCATGTTCAGGATCGAACGCTCGGCCTTGCGGCGCACCTCTTCGTCGAGTACGATCTCCGGGGCCTCCCGCTCGAGGCATTGGCAGATGTTTTCCAGCGTCACCATCTTCATGTACTTGCAGTTGTTGCAGCCGCATGTCTCGTCGTCCGGGGGCGCCGGGATAAATGTCTTGCCGGGATAGCGCCTCTTCATCTCGGCGAGGATGCCCGATTCGGTGACGACGATGAACTCATCGGCCCCGCTGCGGCCGCAATAGTCGAGGATCGCAGCCGTCGACCCCACGAAATCAGCCACCTCGATGATATAGGCCCGGCATTCGGGATGCACGACGATGCGGGCTGCGGGGTGCTCCTTTTTGAGCCGGAGCAGTTTTTCGAGCGAAAACTCCTCGTGGACATGGCACGCCCCGTCCCAGATCACCATATTCTCGCGGCCGGTCAGCTTCTTGATGTAAGCGCCCAGGTTCCGGTCGGGCGCGAAGATGACGGGGCGGTCGGCCGGGATCGACTCCACGACCTTCAGGGCATTCGACGAAGTGCAGCAAATATCGGTCAGCGCCTTGACCCCGACGGTGGTGTTGACATACGAAACCACCGTATGCCCCGGGTACCTGGCCTTGAAGGCCGCAAAGTCGCGGGCATCGCACGATTCGGCCAGCGAGCATCCCGCCTCGGGACAGGGTATGAGCACCTTTTTGCCGGGGCATAGCACCTTGGCGGTCTCGGCCATGAAATGCACGCCGGCGAACAGGATGATTTCCGCATCGACCGACTGCGCCTTGACCGACAGCGCAAGCGAATCGCCCAGGAAGTCGGCCACCTCCTGTACTTCGGGCAGCGTATAGTAATGGGCCAGTATGACGGCGTGTTTCTCGCGTTTCAGTTCTTCGATCCGATTCCGGATTTGCGCGGAGTTATCAACCTTCATTTTTTATTTTTACTTTTTAATTTAATTTTAATAAAGAAATAAGAATAGAAATAATAGCTGTTGATACTGTTCACAAGTTATTGCGGAAAATATCTTTCAACATTTTACTCCCGAGCTGTTTCCTATTCCTCGTTACAACCGGTTCGTATTCAAAGGTATGAAATTATAATCAACAATTGTCAAAAACCGTTGTCAACATTTCGACAGCCGTTTGTTGTGAACAATCTGTTCCGTTTTCCGGGGTTCGGGGCTGACTATAATTTCCCATAACTTTTTTTGGTTTCCGGAAAATCTTGTATATGCCCGCCCTTTCCGGAATTTGCAACTCTTCCGACCGGAAAGTTATCATTAGTTATCTCCGTTTATCAACACGCTTCCTAACACGATTTCATCACCTTTTCGACAATCTTTTCCGCGATTCCGCGGTACCATTTTTCGACGCGTGGATCTATCCCCGCAGCAGGCCTCCCTTCGTCGGCTCCTTCCATGATCGACTGTACGATAGGTATTTCCCCCAGGAAATCCACGCCGTGCTCTTCGGCGAACCGGCGTGCACCGCCTTTGCCGAAGAGGTAGTAGCGGTTTTCGGGCAGTTCCTCGGGGGTGAACCAGGCCATGTTTTCGATGATTCCCGCCACGGGAATGTTGACGTTTTCGTTGCGGAACATCTCCACGCCGCGCACGACGTCGGCCACGGCGACCTGCTGGGGCGTCGAGACGATCACCGCGGAATCGATCTTCAGTTCCCCGATGATCGAGAGGTGTACGTCGCCCGTTCCGGGGGGCAGGTCGGCCAGCAGGAAGTCGAGCGTCCCCCATTTGGTCTGGTGGATCATCTGTTTCAGGGCGCTGACGGCCATGGCGCCGCGCCATAGCAGGGCGTCGGTAGGTTTGATGAAGAACCCGATCGACATCAGCCGGATGTCCATCGGCTCCGCAGGGACGATATGGTCTGCGCCCTCTTCCTGCACGGCGTCGGGCAGGTAGCCTTCCACTCCGAACATCTTGGGCTGCGAAGGCCCGTATATGTCGGCGTCGAGGATGCCTACGCGGAATCCCATGTTTCGCAGGGCGACCGCGAGGTTGGCCGTGACGGTCGATTTGCCTACCCCGCCCTTTCCCGATGCGACGGCAATGACCTTGGCGATGCCGCCCGTGGTCGTCTTCAGCTTGGGTTCGGGGCGCGGGGCGGCGCCGCCCTCCTTGATGACTACCAGTACCGTTTGACCGGGGAATTCGCGTTTGAGCAGTTCCTCGGCCTGGTTTTTGATTTTCACTGCGAACGGGTCGCGCGCCTTGGCGAAGCGGAGTACGACGGTGATTTTTCCGGCCGCCGAGGCGATATGCTCGATAAAACCGCTGCTGACGATGTCCTGCCCCGTTTCGGGATGGACGAGCGACGCGAGCAGATGTCTGATTTTTTCTTCCATATTTGTGTCGTGACTTTCCCTGCAAAGATAACGTATATTTTACAGAATAAATATAGGTTAACCTTCTTTTTTATCGTTTTTCGATAAATTTTATTTGTTTTTCATATATATTCCGTATATTTGCGAAAGAAAACCGGAATCGGGACAAAATTAGGACAAACAAAAAATAACTTCGTTATGAATTTTATCAAAACTTTTCTGGCTGCCATCCTTGCGTTTGTCGTGGGATCGGTACTGGTAGTCTTCCTTTGGATTTTCATCCTGCTCGGCATTGCCGGTTCGATGGAGAAAAGCGTGGCCGTACACCCCGAGTCGATCCTCAAACTCGATTTTTCGGAGGTGTTGACCGATGCCCCGTCGAGCGATCCTTTCGCCGGCTTCGATTTCGCGACGCTCCAGTCTACGCGCATGCTTCCGCTGATGAAGGCGCTGCGTGCGCTCGAGGCGGCGAAGGACGATCCGCGGATCAAGGGTATTTACCTGCGTATGAACGGCAACGGCGGAGTGGCGGGTTCGGCCCTGCTCGAAGAGCTGCGCGAGGCGATCGTCGATTTCAAGCAGAGCGGCAAGTTCGTCGTCGCCTATAACGAAACCTACTCGCAGGGGCAGTATTACCTCGCCTCGGCGGCCGACAGGATTTACATGCAGCCCGAAGGAGCTATGGACTGGTCGGGCCTTTCGTTCAACTTGGCGTTTTACAAGGGGCTGCTCGACAAGCTCGACGTCAAGGCCGAGGTTTTCCGCCCCACGGCCTGCAAGTACAAGAGCGCCGTCGAGCCCTATATTCTTTCCAAGATGTCGGATGCCAACCGCGAGCAGATGCAGGAGCTGGTCAATTCGATGTGGAATACCATTGCCGCCTCGGTGGCCGAAGCACGCGGCATCGACCTGGAAACCCTGAACCGGATCACCGACAAACTGGAGGTTTCGCTGCCCGAGGATGCCCTCGAACACGGGTTCGTGGATAGCCTGGTCTACGAAGACCAGATGGACGACGTATTTGCCCAGCTGGGCGTGCAGTCCGATTCCGACGGTCAATACAATTTCATCACCCTGGGCGAATATGCGTCGCAGGTAGGTGCTGACCTCAAGAATATTTCGGCCGACCAGGTGGCTGTCGTCTATGCCGACGGCGCGATCGTCGACGGCGAGGGCTTCGGCCGCGAGGTTTACGGCAATACGCTGGCTGCGACGCTGGCCGGGGTGCGTGCCGACGACAAGGTCAAGGCCGTGGTGCTGCGCGTGAATTCCCCGGGCGGCAGCGCATTGGCTTCGGATGTCATCTGGCGCGAAATGGAGCTGCTCAAGGCCGAGAAACCCGTCATCGTCTCGATGGGTTCCTATGCTGCCAGCGGCGGTTACTATATCTCGTGCCCGGCCGATGTCATTGTGGCCGACAAACTGACCCTGACGGGTTCCATCGGCGTCTTCGGCATGTACCTCAATACCATCGACGCCCTGAAGAACAAGCTGGGCATCACGTTCGACGCCGTGAAGAGCAATACCTCGGCAGGCATGGGCATGACTTCGGCCCTTACGCCAGCCGAAAGGGCTTCGATCATGCGCGGCGTGGATAAGGTTTACACGACGTTCACCAACAACGTGGCGCAGGGGCGCAACCTGCCTCTCGAGAAGGTGCTCGACATTGCCGGCGGCCGTGTATGGTCGGGCGACAACGCCCTCGGCATCGGCCTGATAGACACGTACGGTGGCCTGAAGACGGCCATTGCCGTCGCTGCGGACAAGGCCGGGTTGGGCGACAATTTCCGGGTGACGGAGGTGATCGAGCAGCCGACGGGTTTCGCGGCGTTCATCTCGTCGCTCAACGTCAGCATCCGCGAGGCCATGACCCGCTCGGAACTGGGAGTCATGATGAAGGAATACAAACAGGTGCAGGAAGCTGCTTCGCAGCAGGGGATCGTCATGTATTATCCCTTCAAACTCGAACTGCGCTAATCCCGGCCGGATGCCGGAACGATAAAAAGCGGCCTCTCGAAAAGGGGCCGCTTTTTATCGTTGCAGGGTTTCAAGGCCAGTGTGTCCGCGAGGCTGTCATCCGTGCCTGAAAAGGGGTTTGTCAGCCCTTGGCCGGGACTTTGGCCGCCGGATTTCCCCCCCCCGCCGAATCCTGCCCGCAGCGCATTTCATCCAGCTTGCGGCCTATCTCCTCGACCTGTTTCGCGTCGGGCGAAATGACCGTCGACCCGAATTTGCGCCGGTAGTCGCCCGGCGGGGAGCCGATGCGTTCGCGGAAGGCGCGGTTGAAATTCGAGATGTTGTAGAACCCGCAGCGCATACCGATCTCGGCGATCGGGTCGTCGGTCTCGACGATCATCTGTGCGGCGCGCACGATGCGGAAGCCGTTGAGGTAGTTCCACAGGTTCTGGTGGGTGTACTTTTTGAAAAAACGGCAGACCGAAGTCGCGGACATGCCTACCTCTTCGCCGATGTCTTCGAGCGAGATCTTACGTTGGTAATTGCCCTCCACGAACTGTACGATCTTGTTGATCCGGGCATTGCCGTCGGGTTGCATTTCGTAGTACGGGGCACCTATCGGCCCCGTTTCGTCCGGCCCAGCCGTGGCCAGGTCGTTGAGTATGTTCAGGAAAAGCGACGCCGATGCGAATCCCCGCAGCCCGGGCAGTTGCAGTAACCTGTCGCGGACGCGGTCTACGACGCTTTCGGCGAACCAGAGCCCGGCGACCGGCTGGCTCAGCATTTTCCGGATGGGGAGCATGGATTCCGTTTCGAATATCTGCCAGTTGGGCATGTCGCGGCTGAACTGCACGGCGACGGCCTCGCAATTGGTCTCCGCAAAGGCTTCGTCGCGTTTGTAACAGTGCGGTACGCGCGGGAAAATGATGATCAGGTCTTTTTCCGTGAAATTGTCGACCGATTGTCCGGTGACACGTGTACCCTTCACGTTCAGGGTCAGGCTGAGCATGTAATCCTCGTGGAAATGAAGGGGCGGATCGGTTTGTTTGTCAAACCAATACTGTGTGATGAACAAATCGTTGCCGGGCAACGGGGTGAGATCATTCAGGACACGTTTCATCAGATAATGAGACTTATGGTAACAAATATAGGAACTAATAAGGACAAATCAAAACCGGGGCGGTTTTTTGTGGGGAAGGATATGCGGCCGGGGTTTCCCGCACCTTTGTTTACCGATCCGGAACGGGGCGTAAAGGAACCCCCGTGGTGAAAAGTGCGGAAAACGCTTTCTCCTTTCGCATTTAATGAATATCTTTGCGGATATGGCAGTGATCAGATTGACAAAGGAGTTTTCGTTCGAGGCCGCGCATGCCCTCGACGGATACGACGGGCCGTGCCGTGAGATCCACGGGCATTCCTACCGGTTGTTCGTGACCGTGAAAGGGTGCCCTGCGGACGACGACACGAACCCCAAGTGTGGGATGGTGATGGACTTCGGTGTCCTGAAAAGCATTGTCAACGAGGAGGTCGTTTCCCGTTTCGACCATGCGCTCGTGTTGCGGGCGACACGCCGCGACGCTCCCCTGCGGGCGGTGCTGGCCGAACGCTTCGGCAACATCGTCACGGTGGACTACCAGCCGACGTGCGAAAACATGCTCGGCGATTTCGCTGCACGCATCGCACGCCGCCTGCCCCTGGGGGTGGAGCTGCATTCGCTCCGCCTGCATGAGACCGCAACCTCGTTCGCCGAGTGGTTCGCCGAGGACAACCGCTGATTTCCGCCCGGCGGTTCCGCCGGAACGACATACCCCGACATTTCTACCGGACAGGCCCCGGGCGCAAGGGATAGGCGCACGGCAAACATCGAAAGGGAACTATTATTGACGCAAATCGAATATATGAAAAAACTGTTTCTCGTCGACGCCTATGCGTTGATCTTCAAGTATTACTATGCCTTTCTGGGGCGTCCCATGCGCAACCGGGCCGGCATGAATACCTCCGTGGTATTCGGCTTCGTAAAGTTCCTGCGCGACATCCAGAAGCGAGAGCGGCCCGACCTGCTGGGCGTGGCGTTCGACCCCAAGGGCGGCAGCTTCCGCCGGGAGATATTTCCCGAGTACAAGGCCAACCGTGCCGAGACGCCCGAGGACATCCTCCTCTCCGTCCCCTATGTCAAGCGTGTGCTGGAAGCCATGTGCATCCCGATCCTCGAAGTCGAGGGTTACGAGGCCGACGACGTGATCGGCACGCTGTCGCAAAAAGGCGTCGAGGCGGGTTACGAGGTCTTCATGGTGACGCCCGACAAGGACTACGGCCAGCTGGTACGTGACAATTGCAAGATATACAAGCAGAAGGGCGCCGAAGGGAGCATCGAGATCGTCGACCGGGAGGCGATCCGCGGGAAATACGGCATCGACGACCCCAGCCTCGTGCGCGACATCCTCGCACTGTGGGGCGATGCTTCGGACAATATCCCGGGTGTGCCGGGAATCGGCGAGAAGAGCGCCTGCAAACTCGTGCAGGAGTGGGGAACGGTGGAAAATATCCTCGACAACGTCTCGAAGATCAAGGGCAAGCAGGGCGAGAAGATCGCCGAATGGGGCGACAAACTGCGCCTTGCCAAGACACTGACCACCATTTGCCTCGACGTGCCCATCCCGTTCCGCGAAGAAGACCTCACGGTCTGCGAACCCCATATCGACGAACTCAAGGCCCTTTTTGCCGAATTGGATTTCAAGGCCTTTATGAACGACCTTACGAACCTTGCGCCCCCCGAGGAGCAACCCGAAGGCCCCCGCCAGGAGGCGCAGACCCAGCTTGCGGAGATGGCTCGGGCCAAGTCCGCCGCCGCCAAACGCGCGGCGCTGGTCGGACAGGGCAACCTCTTCGGCGACCCGGTGGTCGACATGCCCGCCGCCGAGGTTCCCGTCGCCGAACTGCAGGCCGAAGCCGATGCCATGCAGTTCAAGACGGCGCAGACCACACCCCACGATTACCGCCTCGTGGAGAATGCCTCCCAGTTGCGCGAAGTGGTCGCCGAGGTCGGGAAATACGGCGAATTCTGTTTCGACACCGAGACCACGGGGTTCGACATCTTCAACGACCGCATCGTCGGCATGTCGCTGGCCGTAAAGCCGTTCGAAGCGTGGTACATTCCCTTCAAGGAGGAAAATACGGCGGAATATACGCAGATCGTGCGGCCGCTGTTCGAAGACGAAGGGATTGCCAAGATCGGCCAGAACATCAAGTTCGACCTGATGGTGCTCCGGCGCCTGGGGCTCGATATCCGGGGCCGCAAGTACGACACGATGATCCTGCATTACCTGCTCGATCCCGAGTCGCGCCACAACATGAACGCCCTGTCGGAAAAATACCTCAACTACAAGCCGATCGAGATCGAAACGCTGATCGGCAAGGGTTCCAAGCAGCTGACGATGGATCTGGTGAACGTCGAGCGCGTCAAGGAGTACGCCGTCGAAGATGCCGACGTCACCCTGCAACTTAAACACGTGCTCTACCCACAGGTCGAGAAGATGGGGCTGCAACACCTCTATTTCGAGGTCGAGGAGCCGATGATCGCCGTGCTGGCCGACATCGAGATGGCGGGCGTGCGGATCGACTCCGGGGCGCTGGCCGAATACTCCGTCGAACTGAGCCGCAGGCTGGCCGAACTGGAAGCCGCGATCCGTGCCGAAGCCGGCGAGTCGACGCTCAACATCAACTCGGCACGCCAGCTGGGCGAGGTGCTTTTCGCCAAGATGCGCATCGCCGAAAAGCCCAAGATGACCAAGACCAAGCAGTTCTGCACCGACGAGGATTATTTGCAGACCTTCGCCCGCAAACACCGCATCGTCGACCTGATCCTCGAATACCGGGGTGTCAAAAAATTGCTTTCGACCTATGTCGAGGCGCTTCCCCAGCTGGTCAACCGGACGACGGGGCGTATCCATACCTCCTTCAACCAGGCGGTCACGGCTACCGGGCGCCTTTCGTCCACCAATCCCAACCTGCAGAACATCCCCGTGCGCGAAGAGATGGGGCGCCGCATCCGCCGGGCGTTCATCCCCTCCGATTCCGACCACCTGCTGCTCTCGGCCGATTACAGCCAGGTCGAGCTGCGCCTGATGGCGCACCTTTCGGGCGACGAATCGCTGATCGCGGCCTTCGCCCACGGCGAGGATATCCATGCCGCGACGGCCGCCAAACTTTTCAACAAAACCCTCGACGAAGTGACCTCCGAGGAGCGCCGCCGTGCCAAGACGGCCAATTTCGGCATCATCTACGGCATTTCGGCCTTCGGCCTGAGCCAGCGGCTCGAAATCCCGCGTAAGGAGGCCAAGGACATTATCGACGGTTATTTCGAATCTTACCCCAAGGTCAAGGAGTATATGGACAATGTGGTCGCCAGGGCCAAGGAGGAGGGATTCGTCTCGACGATCTTCGGCCGCCGCCGCTATCTCAACGACATCTCCTCGCACAACGCCGTGGCGCGCGGCCTGGCGGAGAGGAATGCCGTGAACGCCCCGATCCAGGGGTCTGCGGCCGACATCATGAAGATCGCCATGATCAATGTCCACCGCCGTTTCGCGGCCGAAGGCATCCGGTCGAAGGTGATCCTTCAGGTACACGACGAATTGGTCGTCGACATGCTCCGTTCCGAACAGGAGCGCGTCGCGGCCATCGTCACCGAATGCATGGAATCCGCCGCCGCCCTCAAGGTGCGCCTGGTGGTCGACTACGGCGTGGGCGACAACTGGCTCGAAGCGCATTGATCGCGTCCTGTGTCCTTTTGCAAGATATAGTAACGGACGGCATCGGATATGCAGGCTACCTGTTAATGCCTTGTATCCGTTATATCCGATGCCACTGCCGCCTTTTTCGGTGCTTCGCCGGCGACTATGCGGACGGTTGTCCCGCTTGGGCATCCCCCGGGGAGGCAGGCGGAAAAATATAATGTTCCCGGATATTTTTGTTTTGATACTGAAATAAACTGACAGCTATGATCGAACCTATTTACCAGCCGGCCGCGTCGCGTTACGAAGATGGCATGACCTACCGGCGTGCGGGACGCAGCGGTGTGCTGCTGCCCGCCTTTTCGCTCGGCATGTGGCACAATTTCGGCAGCGAGCAGACCTTCTCCAAAGTGCGTCAGATGGCCCATTACGCGTTCGACCGGGGAATCGTCCATTTCGATTTGGCGAACAACTACGGCCCTGCCTACGGTACGGCCGAGGAGAACTTCGGCCGTCTGATGGAGCAGTCGTTCCGACCCTACCGCGACGAACTCTTCATTTCGACCAAGGCGGGTTACGACATGTGGCCGGGGCCCTACGGCAACTGGGGCTCTCGCAAATACCTCATGGCAAGCCTCGACCAGAGCCTGCGGCGCATGAAGCTCGATTATGTGGACATCTTCTACTCGCACCGCTACGATCCCGAGACCCCGCTCGAAGAGACCCTCCAGGCTTTGGTCGACATCGTCCGCGCAGGCAAGGCGCTCTATGTCGGGCTGTCGCGCTACCCGCTGGCCGCGGCACGTTTCGCTTTCCGCTACCTGGCCCAACGCGACGTACCCTGCCTGCTTTTCCAGGATCGCTACAACCTGTTCGACCGCGAACCCGACACGTCGGGCATCCTGACGCTCAATGCCGAGGCCGGGGCCGGGTTCGTGGCCTTTTCGCCGCTGGCACAGGGGCTGCTGACCGACCGTTACCTGAACGGTATTCCGGAAGGCTCGCGCATGGCGACGGAGGGCTCGCTGCGGCGCGACGTGCTGACGGACAGGATGTCGGAACGGATCCGGGGCCTGCATGAAATCGCCCGGCAGCGCGGCCAGACCCTTGCCGAGATGGCTTTGGCATGGCTGCTGCGCGACAAACGTGTCACGTCGGTCATTATCGGGGCAAGCTCCGTCGCCCAGATCGAAGATAACCTCCGGGCGCTGGAGCATGCATCCTTCTCCGACGACGAATTGTCGCGCCTCGACGCCCTGTCACGGCTATAGCGCCCTGCACGGATGAAAAGAGCCGCAGTCCTTCGGGACTGCGGCTCTTCGTGTTTTATGTCTACGCCCGGGGGCGGCTCAGGCTCGGGGGCGAACGGTTGCTTCCCGTCAAGCGCGGGGTGGCGCATGCGTCCGGAAGCCGGATCGGTCTGATCCCCGAGACGATGCTCGTCTGCACCTCGATGGAATGACCGGGCATTTCCATGCCCTTTCCCGAACCGAAAAACGAATCCCGCTTCCCCGAAGGAAGCGGGATTCTGCCTTTCAGGACGAGGGATTACTCTTCCGGTTTTTGGCCTATGTAGAAGACGTAACCGTAGTACGCTTTGTATTTCTCGTAATGGGCAATCTCGTTTTTCTGCATTTCGGCCAGCAGGAGTGCCTTTTCACTGTACCCGTATTGCTCGAGGAATCCCGGGATGCGTGCGCTTGCATGGGCGAAGTAGTTTTCCGTCCAGCAATGCTCAGGCAGTGCGAAATGTGCCAGCGGTGCATATCCGGCCTCTTCGAGGATCCGCACTTTCCCCGACGGGCTGTCGATGTCGGGGAAATAGTCCGAGATGAACTTCGATGCCAGGCGTGCGCCCGAGAGCCACGAGCATTCGGTCACGGCGATTATGCCGCCCGGTTTGAGGTACTGCCGCCACTCCCTCAGCCCGCGTTCGAACCCGATATTGTAGATCGAGCCTTCGGCCCAGATCACGTCGAACTCCCCGGGGCTGAAGGGCAGTGCATCCATCGAGCCCTGTATGGCCGTGACGCGGTTTTCCAGCCCGGCCTTTTTTATCCGGGCGCGGAATTCTTCCAACAGCTCCGGCAGCAGGTCGACGGCCGTTATCGTACAATCCCTGTTCCGGGCGATCGTGACGGTCTGTCCGCCGGTGCCGCATCCGATGTCGGCGATCCGCATCCCCGGCCTGTCGGGTACGAATTCCAGGGCGCGGAGCGTCTGCTCCACGCCGCCGGGCCCCTGCCTGTCGAGTTCCCTGAAGAAATCGGCGATCATTTTTAAATCGAAATCGAAGATCTGTTTATTTTCCTGTTCCATGGTTGTTTGTAGTTGAGGCCGTGCGCGGGATGGACTGGGAAATCCCGTGCATGGCGAATTTTTTAAAATAAGGCAAAATGAATATCCGCCCGGGCAGAAATGCCCCCGGGAGGGAAGAAAGAGTCGGAATCCAATGCAAGTTATGGATTCCTACGATGCCGTATCCGTTTTAAACATCCAATGGTTTTAATCGTTGTAAAGGTAGGTACAATTTCCCGAACCTGCAAATCCGCCGGGGAAAAGGTTCCCCGAAAAAGGGAACCCCGATCCCTTTTCAGGAACCGGGGCACTCCACAAGAGGCGCTTTCCCACTCTGCGTCAGAATGATATACCGACGCGTATGCCGAAATTATTGAGGTTGTTGACCGAGTAAGTCAGGACGTCGCCGCTGTTGGTGGCATAGCTGTAATAGAGTGCCACATGGAACCCGAAACGGTAGTCGGGGCGCGGGAAGATGCTCACGCCGATTTCGGGCGAGAGGTAGAATCCCCACGTGTCGTTGTACTGCTTGACGACGTAGTAATAGGACGAAAGTTCGGCGTAGTTGGCACCCAGCTTCAGGCCTGCATAGGGCTGGAATACGCTGTCCGTAAGCCAGGTGTAACGGCTGGTGACGCCGAACGGCAGCTGGAATACGGAGTGCTTCTGGTTGACCGTGAGGGCCGAACCGTTGCCCAGGTCGAGTGTCTGGCGCGGAATCGTTTCGAGGTTGGTCTGGTAAGAGATGAACGGGCCCACGGCGATGGCCGGCGTGATGAAATAGCCGCCTTCGAAGTTCATGCCCCAGCCCGAGGCTTTGTCGGCGAGGCTGCTGCCCAGGGGCACGCCCATCTGCCAGTCGACGTTGATGTAACTGTTCGGGAAGATCTGCGCTTTGCCCGTGCGCGCAGCGGCGAGCAGGACGACACAGAGTGCGATGGTTTTTAGAACCGGGTATTTCGATGTTTTCATAATCGGACGTGTTTTTACGGTTAAATTATTTTTTCAGGTAAGGCGACTGGTCGAATGCCTGTTCGACGGCGTCCAGCGTGCGCTGCTGGTTGAGGCTTTCCGACGAGGTGAGCAGGCCGCCGATGTAGCTGTCCCAGATGACGGGCAGTTTCTTGCCGCTCTGCTGGTCGGCTTCCAGATCCAGCATCTCGATCAGCAGCGAACCGGCCGTATAACCGTAATATACGCGGTAGGGATAGTGCCATCCCAGCCAGTCGCCCCAGTATCCGGGCGTCCAGTAGTAGGGGTAGTACCACCACCAGTAGGGATAGTCGTAACCCACGAAATAGGTCACTTTCTGCACGTAGCTCAATTGCAGGCCGACGCTGGCCGCATCCTTGTCCTCGGTGCGGGTGTAGCCGGCGGCGTTCATGCGGCTGGCGACCGTGTTGACGATCTCCAGCGCATTGCCGTCTTTCCAATATTCCGTCTTGTCTGCGCCGCCGATCAGCAGGATGCTGTCGGGGAGGTAGTAGGTGTCCACTGCACCGAAGTCGGCTTCGGTGTCGTAAGCGGTGTAGACCAGATAGTCTTTGTGGAGGCCCGATGTCGAGGGCTCTTTCTGGCACGCGCAAAACGCAACTGCAACGAGTGCGTATGCGAGGTAACGTAATTTTTTGACGGTCATGATTTTGATTTTTTAGTTTGCTGTCTCGGAGCATGTTCAAAATTCGTTCCTTCCACACCTTTTTTGCGCGTGGAAGCCCGATCGGGATATAAAAAAGCAGTTTTGCGATATGCAACGCGGCTGCGGTGTGTTCTATGGTCGGGCACAGGGGTTTAACCCGGCGTGAAATAGCCCATTTTGGGGCGTCTTGACCCGGTGCCGGGCGGAAAGAGATCCTTTGCGGGCTTTTTCTGCGCTGTTTTTGAACGGTAATAGCACCGAGTTGCGGTCGGGAATGCTGCTGCCGAACGGTATCGTTGCCACATGGGGCGTAATCGTTGGCGATTTCGGCCCGAAAATGGTTCGTCTTTCGGAAAATATATTACTTTTGTAACTATCTATGCACAATACCACAATGTATGAGCCGATACGATAACTGCTCCCGCGAAGAGCTTATCCGCAGGATCGAAGAGCTCGAGGCACAACTCGATACGCCGAAGGCTTCCGGGAGTCGGTTTCGGGAGCGTTATGCCTGTAAGATTCTCGATTCGATACCCGACATGCTGACCGTGCTCGACCGCGAAGGGACGCTGGTCGAACTGGTTTCCGCGGATGAGACCAACCATGTCGGGGTTCCGGGCGGAGAGCTCGCCGGGCAGAATATCCGGACGATGCTTTCGCCCTCGGCCTGCCGCAATGTGAAGAACAACCTCGACAATGTCTTTGCGACGGGGTGCGGCTCCTCTTCCCACCACGACATTACGCTCGGGGGCCGAACCCGCAACTACGAAAACCGGATTTTCCCGCTCGACGAGGAGCATGCCCTCTGCATCTGCCGCGACATCACCGAGACCGAGGCCGCCAAGCATGAGCTGGAGATGGTCAAATATGCGCTGAACAATGTCGACGAGGAGATTTACGCCTGCAGCCTGGACGGTACGATGGAATATGCCAACGAGCAGTTCCGGGTGCGGCACGATGTCGAAGGCGACCTTTCGCAACACAAGGTTTACGATTTCTGGTCGTACGAAGGTTCCCGTCAGCAGTGGGATGCCCGGCTGGAGAAAATACGCCGCGATAACGGCTCGCACAAATACACCGTCCGCTTCAAGAACGAGCAGGGGCATATCGTGGCGTGGGACATCGTGGCCTACATTATCTACGACTACTTCCAGGAACGCGAGATCGTCTGGTTCTTCGGCCGGGACGTGACGCAGCGCATCGAACACGAGAGCAAGGTCAAGGAGATGAACTCTATCCTGGAGTGCATCCTCAACAATGTCCCGGTCTATCTGTTCGTGAAAGACCCGAGCAACGAGTTCCGTTACCTCTACTGGAACCGGGCGTTCGAGGAATATTCGCGGATTCCGGCCTCCAGGGCGCTCGGGCATACCGATTACGAGATTTTCCCCAGCCCGAAGGATGCGGAGCATTTCCGCCAGGACGACCTGACGCTGCTGCGTACGGGCGAACGCCAGACCTTCATCGAGGAGTACGTCTCGGTCACGGGCGAGACCCGTATCGTCAATACTTCCAAGTCGCTGGTGCCGGTCGAAAACCGTCTTCCGCTCATCATCGGTGTCTCGTGGGACATCACCGACATGAAGAATGCCGAGCTGGAGATCGTCGAGGCGCGTATCCGCGCCGAGGAGTCCGACCGTCTCAAATCTGCCTTCCTGGCGAACATGAGCCACGAGATCCGCACGCCGCTCAATGCCATCGTGGGCTTTGCCAAGCTCATCGGCGAAGTGGAAACCGAGGAGGAGAAACAACAGTTCATCGATATCATCGACGTCAATTCCGAGCTGCTGCTGCAACTGATAAACGATATCCTCGACATTTCGAAGATCGAAGCCGGGACGCTCGAATTCCGCTTCAGGCCGATGAACCTCAACGACCTCTGCCGCTCGGAGCTGGAAGTCCACAAACCCCGCGTCAAGCCGGGCGTGGAGCTGGTCTTCGAGGAACGGGTCGCGAACGTGGAGATCGTCTGCGACCAGAACCGCCTGGCACAGGTCATTTCCAACCTGCTGAACAACGCCGGCAAGTTTACCGAAGAGGGGGAGATCCGCTTCGGGTTCGACCTGAAGGACGGGTGCGTGGAGTTCTTCGTCCAGGATACCGGCATGGGCATACCGCCCGAGAAGGCGCGTAATATTTTCGACCGGTTCGTCAAACTCAACGATTTCGCAGCCGGAACCGGGCTCGGGCTGGCCATTTCGAAGATGATCGTCGAGAAACTCGACGGTACAATCGGAGTGGATTCCGAACCCGGCAAGGGCACGCGGTTCCATTTCTCGATCCCCGTCGTCCACCGGGACGGCGGCAAAGACGACGAGCAGCATTGCGCCGCCCCGGGCCGGGACGACGGCAAGTCGTGGGTACTGCTGGTCGCCGAGGATTCGGACACCAATTTCAGACTCATCGAAGCCGTCCTCAGCCGCCGCTTCAGCCTCGTGCGTGCCCATACGGGAGCCGAGGCCGTGGACATGTTCGGGACGGTGCAGCCCGATGCCGTGCTGATGGACATCCGCATGCCTGTGATGGACGGCCTGGAGGCTACGCGGCGTATCCGCAGCGTTTCGGCGGACGTCCCCATCATTGCCATGTCGGCCTATTCGTCCGGCAGCGAGATCGAGAGCGCGCGCAATGCGGGGTGCAACGAATTCCTCGTCAAACCCCTTTCGCAGTATTCGCTTCACCGGGCGCTGAATGCCGCCCTGGTGGAGTTCAAGGGTAAGGGCAAATCATAACCGGGTCGCCCCCGGAAACGGAACGTCCCGCAAGCCGTGCGCTGCGGGACGTTCCGTTTTGTCGTGCGGCGGGTCTACCGGTACCGGTGCGAGATCAGGGTCATGAACTCTTCGCGCGTGCGGTGGTCGGAGAGGAAAATCCCGGTGAAGGCCGAGGTCGTCGTCGCCGACTGTTGCTTTTCGATGCCGCGCATCTGCATGCACATGTGGCTCGCTTCGATCACGACGGCTACGCCCATGGGGTTCAGCGCCTCCTGGATGCAGTCGCGGATCTGCACCGTCAGCCTTTCCTGTACCTGCAGGCGGCGGGCGAAGCACTCCACCACACGGGCTATTTTGGAAAGCCCCGTGATATGGCCGTTGGGGATGTAGGCGACATGCGCCTTGCCGTAGAACGGCAGCATATGATGCTCGCAGAGCGAATAAAGTTCGATGTCCTTCACCAGCACCATCTGCTTGTACTCTTCGCAGAACGTCGCCGAGCGGATGATCTCCAACGGGTTTTCGTCATATCCTTTCGTCAGGAACGACATTGCCTTGGCCACCCGTTCGGGGGTCTTCTGCAACCCTTCGCGTGCGGGATCCTCGCCCAGCAACCGCAGTATTCCGGTGTAATGGTGCTTCAGCTCTTCGATGGTTTTGGCGTCGAAACGCTCCTCCTTGTTGTAATTTCTCTCTTCCATAGGAACGGCAAAGATAGTGCAAGCCGAGGGCAAAAGCAAGTTTACTTGCATTTTGCCGAGGCGCTGCCTGTCTAAAACAGGGTTAAAGATAATGCAAGCCGGGGATAATGCCAAATTTATTGGGGCATTGCCGGGGTGTCGCCTGTGTTTTGTAATTCACTTATTTCTCGATGGAATGCAAATAGGCGGCGAGTTTGCGTACGGCGCGGGCGCGGTGCGACACCTCGTTTTTCTCCTCGGTGGTCATCTGCGCGAAGGTGCGGTCATAGCCGTCGGGAATGAACAGCGGGTCGAACCCGAATCCCCCGTGCCCTGTTTCTCGGTCGATGATGCGCCCTTCGACGATCCCTTCGAAAAAGTGCTCTTCGCCGTCCAGGAGTAGCGAAATCACCGTGCGGAACCGTGCCCGGCGGTTCGTTTCTCCTTCGAGGTTTTTCAGCAGCAGCCGGTTGTTGGCCGCGAAGTCGTGCCCGTCGGTGGCGTAGCGTGCCGAGTGTACGCCCGGGGCCCCGCCCAGCGCTTCGACTTCGAGCCCCGTGTCGTCGGCGAAGCAATCCATTCCGGTGCGTTCGTGCAGGTAATGCGCCTTCTGCGAGGCGTTGCCTTCGAGGGTATCCTGTTCCTCGGGGATCTCCTCCGTCACGCCGCAGTCGCGGGGCGTGAGCAACTTGTATCCGGGCCCCAGTACGGCCTGCACCTCGGTGAGCTTGTGTGCGTTGTTCGTTGCGAAAATAATGTCCGTATTCTCTTTTTCCGATGCTTGAATCTTTCGTCGGAATGCCCGGCTTTCCTCGCTGCCCGTTTCCGGGAGCGTCCCGGGCATATCCGCTTCCCGTTCCGCGGGCCGGGTCATTTCACGACTTCGAGTTTTTCGAGCCTGTCGTCCAGGTCGATCTTGTCGATGATGGTCTTCACCAGGATGTCCATGTCCGAACCCTCGGAATAGTCGGCCGGGCAGACGTGGCTCACGCGGTTGTCGTGGATCAGCGAGGCCATCTCCTTGCGGGCACCCTTCTGGTCGGGGTTGTAGACCGCGATCGAATGTCCGCCGGAATTTTTCACCAACCGCATGCAGGGGATGTCGGTCGTCCCGTCGCCCACGTAGATCATGTGCTTGAACGGCACGGGACGTTCGTTTTCGGGGATGTAACGGTTCACCATCTTGCTGTCGAACACCGATTCGACGCCTTTGTTGATCTTGAAGATGAACTGCGTCTTGTTGGTGTAATTGACCGCCACGGCGGGCCAGTAGGCGATGCCGTCGACGTCGTAGAGAAACGAGCAGGCATAGATCTTCCGGAACTCGTGTGCGATCTGGGTTCCTTCGATGATCTCCTTCATCCCAGACGAGTTGATGTAGTGCAGGATCCTTATCCCGTGTGCGGCGCCGTAGGCGTTGATCCGCGCGAACCACTCCTTCACTCCCTTGTAAAGCGTCACGCGGCGTCCCGAATCCTGAAATGCCTCGCGCCGCAGCGACAGCCCTTTCGACTTGGCTTCCTGTAACATGCGTGCCATGTAGGTCAGTACCATGTCGGCATCCTGCTCTTCGGCCAGCGTGTTGGCCTCCGTCCAGAATTCCTTGTTGCTCTTGCCCACGGCGGGTATGAAGTCGTACTCCTGCATGTTGCCGGGGGCGAGCGTGCCGTCGAAATCGTAGATAAGGGCTATGGTGAATCGGTAATCCATGCTTTTACGGTTGTTTTAGAATTTCAAATATACCTATTTTTCACTATTTTTGCAAAAGAGAGGCCGAAAACACAAAATATAAAAACAGATGGAATTCAAAGAGTTGATCGAAAAACGCCGCAGCATCCGCAAATTTTCGGAGCGTGCGGTGCCGCGTGAGGTCGTAGACCGCATCCTGCACGAGACCCTGTCGGCGCCTTCGGCGCGCAATACCCGTACGACGCGCCTGGTGGTGGTCGACGACCCTGTCCTGGTGGCCCGCATGGCCGACATGCGCGATTACGGTTCGGCGTTTATGAAAGGCGCCCCGCTGGCGATCGTCGTGCTGGGCGATACTACGAAAAGCGACCTGTGGCGCGAGAACGCCGCGATCTCGGCGACCATCCTGCAACTGGCGTGTGTCGACGAAGGGCTGGCATCGTGCTGGGTGCACATCAATGGCCGCCCGCGCCGCAAGGATGAGCCCGGCGGGGAGACTGCTGCCGACTACCTGCGCAGTTTCCTGCCCATCCCGGCGAACTGCCAACCCCTATGCGCCATCGCGGCGGGGTATTCCGACTTCACCCCCGCCCCGCTGCCCGAGTCGGACGACGAGGCGCGGATCATCCGCCTGGGATAAGGCGGATACCGGCACCGAAAAAAAGGAGCGCTTGCGGCATTCCTGCATTACGAATACAAAGTCGAGGATATTCCGCTCAAGAGTTGAAGCGGGAGTTTATCGAAAGATATGTCGTCGATCTCTCTACCGTCCGTCATATGCTTCCGGGCAGTATCCACATGCCGATCAAGAAACTGAAGATTGTGCTTCGGGGCTTATGTTGCTTCAACAAGAAGATCCGGATGTTGTTTTATGCGATGTGGAATTACCGGATGGAAATGGCGTCGATATGGTGGAACGCATTAAGGAGTGGCTCCGATGGTAGAAGTTATTTTATTGACTGCCTATGGCAACATTCCTGACGGTGTGCAGGCCATTAAGAACGGTGCTTTCGCCTATATTACCAAAGGTGATGACAACAATAAAATTTTGCCATTATTGGCACGGGCTGTGGAGAAATCTCAGATACATAGCCGCTTGCTGCACCTTTTTCAAATATTAGAATACACGAACGGAAATAAAGCCGAAGCCGCCCGCCTGCTGGGCATCGGCATCGTCACGCTTTACCGCAAGCTGGAAAGTTACGGCATGAAGCCCTGACGCCGGCGCCAGGCGTATCATTCTGAGACGGCCGCCTTATCATTTTGATAGGGCGGCCGTTCTTTTGGGTCGGTGTGCCGGAATCTAATCCTGTTGATAACCAGTCGGATAGTGCCCGGATGAATGTTCTGGCACAGCCTTCGTATGCTACCGGGTACAAACCGAAAGAAGAAATCGACATGGTAATCGTGATCCTGATTCTGATCCTGATATTTTGCGGCGCAATGCTGCTGCTGTGCCGGATGCTTTGCGGTTTTACGAAATTGTTGTCTAACTCAAAAAAGCTGAAGCGATGAATGCAATCGTACTTTTCATCCTGCTGTGCGCCTTGGGGGCGTTGTGCTACTGGTTCTATTTCAAATGTGTGGATTGGTTTGAAAAAATCTGATTAAAAATGTTTACAGGACTGCTTATTCTGAGCATCGTCGGATTCGTCTACCTGATGTATGTGCTCATAAAACCCGAAAAATTCTGATTGTCTGACCCGTAAAAAGATAAATAAATGAATACGGAAATATTAGGCGTTATTCTGCAATGGGTGGCCCTTGTGGTGCTATGTTATCCGCTGGGACGCTACATTGCCAAAGTATACCGAGGCGAGCGTACGTGGCTCGATTTCATGACACCTCTCGAAAGGGGCATTTACAAGGTTTGCGGCATCAATCCCGACGAGGATATGGACTGGAAGAAGTTCCTCAAGGCGCTGCTGATGGTCAACCTTTTCTGGTTCTTCTGGGGCATGGTGCTGCTCTGCTGCCAGAGTTGGCTGCCGCTCAATCCCGACGGTAATGCCAACCAGACACCCGATTTGGCATTCAACACCTGTATCTCGTTCATGGTGAACTGCAACCTGCAGCATTATAGCGGTGAAAGCGGTCTTACTTATTTCACGCAGTTGTTCGTGATCATGCTCTTCCAGTTCATCACCGCAGCGTGCGGTATGGCAGCCATGGCCGGTATCATGAAAGCGCTGGCGGGCAAGACCACTAAAGCCATCGGCAATTTCTGGGTGTTCCTCGTCAAGAGTACGACCCGTATCCTGATGCCCCTGTCGCTTCTGGTCGGTATTCTGCTGGTGATCAACGGCACACCGATGTCGTTCGACGGCAAACAGACCATCACTACGCTCGAAGGCAACGAGCAAGTCATCTCCCAGGGTCCCACGGCGGCCATTGTGCCTATCAAACAGCTGGGCACCAATGGCGGCGGCTATTTCGGCGTCAATTCCTCTCATCCGCTGGAGAATCCCAACGCCTTCACGAACATGCTGGAGTGCTGGTCGATTCTGATTATCCCGATGGCGATGGCTTGGGCTTTCGGGTTCTATGTGCGTCGCCGCAAGTTGGCCGCCTGGATCTTCGGCGTTATGCTCTTCGCCTTCACGGCTGGTGTCTTTGTTTCCGTTCCGCAGGAGATGGGCGGCAACCCCAATATCGACGAAATGGGCATTGCGCAGGATCTCGGCTCGATGGAGGGTAAAGAGATCCGCATCGGTTCGGCGGCTTCGGCCATGTGGGGTATGGTGACGACCGTCACGTCGAACGGTTCGGTCAACTCGATGCACGACTCACAGACTCCGTTGAGCGGTATGATGCAGATGCTCAATATGCAGATCAACTGTTGGTTCGGCGGCGTAGGCGTAGGCTGGATGAACTACTTCGCCTTCCTTATCATCGCCGTCTTCATCAGTGGCTTGATGGTGGGGCGTACCCCCGAATTCCTCGGACACAAGGTCGAAGCGCGCGAAATGAAGATCGCCACGCTGGTCGTGTTGATGCACCCCTTCCTGATCCTCGTCGGCACGGGAATTTCAGCCGCCGTAGCCGCTGCCAACCCGGAGATCGGCTGGCTGAACAACCCCTCGTTCCACGGCCTGAGCGAAATGCTCTACGAGTACACCTCGGCTGCCGCCAACAACGGTTCGGGATTCGAGGGATTGGGTGATAACACGCCGTTCTGGAATATCATGACCGGCATCGCACTGATCATGGGGCGTTATTTCCCGATCGTGGGACAGGTTGCCATCGCCGGACTGCTGGCATCGAAGAAATATATCCCCGAAAGCGCCGGTACGCTGAAGACCGACACGGGCACCTTCTCGCTGATGACTTTCGCTGTCATCATCATCGTCGCCGCCCTTTCGTTCTTCCCGGCACAGGCTCTGGGCCCCATCGCCGATTATTTAAGTTTCTAATCCGGATTTGAAAAATGAAAAATCGAGTAAATAATTCGTTGTTCAACAAACAGCTTGTAAATGCAAGTTTCGTTGAGTCGTTTCGCAAGCTCGATCCGCGTGTGATGATCAAGAACCCGATCATGTTCACGGTCGAGGTCGTAACGTTCGTCATGTTGCTGCTGATCGTCTGGATCGCCGTGACGGGCAACATGTCGCAGGGATCGCTGGGCTATAATATCGTGATCTTCCTCGTGCTGCTGGCCACGGTGCTCTTCGCCAACTTTGCCGAGGCTATCGCCGAGGCGCGCGGCAAGGCGCAGGCCGACTCGCTGCGCAAGACCCGTGAGGAGACTCCTGCCAAACGTATTGAGAAGGATGGACAATCGCACATCGTCAGCAGCTCGGCGCTGCGCAAGGGTGACGTATTCGAATGCGTCGCGGGCGACACCATCCCTGCCGACGGTGAGATTATCGAGGGACTGGCGTCGATCGACGAAAGCGCCATCACGGGTGAGTCGGCTCCGGTGATCCGTGAAGCCGGCGGTGACAAGAGTTCCGTCACGGGCGGTACGAAAGTACTCTCCGACCGTATTCTGGTAAAGGTGACTGTACAGCCGGGCGAAAGTTTCCTCGACAAGATGATCGCCCTCGTGGAAGGTTCCTCGCGGCAGAAGACGCCCAACGAGATCGCCCTGACTATCCTGTTGGCAGGCTTTACGATCGTGTTCGTCATCGTCTGCGCGACGCTCAAGCCCTTTGCCGATTACGTCGGCGCCAACATCACCGTCGCGGCGTTCATCTCGCTGTTCGTCTGCCTGATTCCGACTACCATCGGCGGCCTGCTTTCGGCCATCGGCATCGCCGGTATGGATCGCGCCCTGCAGGCCAACGTCATCACCAAGTCGGGCAAGGCCGTCGAGACTGCCGGCGACATCGACACGCTGCTGCTCGACAAGACCGGTACGATCACCATCGGTAACCGCAAGGCCACGAAGTTCTATCCCGTAGGCGGGGTGAATCCCAAGGAATTTCTCCAACTCTGCGTCCTTTCGTCCGCTGCCGATGAGACACCCGAAGGTAAGTCTATCGTTGAGTTGGGGCGTGAACAAGGTTTCCGGTTCAGCCAGACCGATCTGATGGGTATACATATGGTGAAATTTACGGCCGAGACCAAATGTTCCGGTGTGGATATGCCCGACGGGCGCCGCATTCGCAAGGGAGCATCGGAGGCGATCCGGACGATCGCCCAGAAAGCGGGCAACAGTTTCTCGTCGGAAGTGGAGAAGATCGTGCGCACGATCTCGGAAAACGGCGGTACGCCGCTCGTAGTCTGCGAGAACGAGCAGATTAAAGGTGTGATCGAACTGCAGGACATCATTAAGACGGGTATCCGCGAACGCTTCGAGCGCCTGCGCAAGATGGGCGTAAAGACCGTGATGGTGACGGGTGACAACCCGCTGACGGCAAAATACATTGCCGAGCAGGCCGGTGTGGACGACTTCATCGCCGAGGCCAAACCCGAAGACAAGATGGAGTACATCAAACGCGAGCAGCAGGCCGGCAAACTGGTGGCCATGATGGGTGACGGCACGAACGATGCCCCGGCGCTGGCACAGGCCGACGTGGGCGTGGCGATGAACAGCGGTACGCAGGCCGCCAAGGAGGCCGGCAACATGGTCGACCTGGACAATGACCCCACGAAACTGATCGAGATCGTCGAGATCGGCAAGCAGCTCCTGATGACGCGCGGCACGCTGACCACCTTCTCCATCGCCAACGATGTTGCGAAATATTTCGCCATCGTCCCGGCGCTGTTCATCACCTCGATCCCGGCTCTGCAGTCCCTGAACATCATGCACCTGCATTCGCCCGAGAGCGCCATCCTGTCGGCCGTGATTTTCAATGCGGTCATCATCCCGCTGCTGATTCCGCTGGCGCTGCGCGGCGTGACGTACAAGCCGATCGGGGCTTCGGCCCTGCTGCGCCGTAACCTCTTCATCTACGGCTTGGGCGGTATCATCGTTCCGTTTATCGGCATCAAACTGATAGATATGTTGGTAAGTGTATTCTTTTAACGTGTTGCAATTATGAAAAACCTTTGGATTTCGATCAAGATAACGCTGGCGATGTGCGTCGTGCTGTTCGTCGGTTATGTATTGGTACTGCGCCTGGTAGCGTGGGTGGCATCGCCCAATGACGGGGAGGCTCCTATGGTGACCTACAACGGCAAAGTCGTTGGTGCGGCCAACGTGGGCCAAGTCTTTACGGATAGCGTCTATTTCTGGGGGCGTCCCTCGGCCGTGGATTACAACGGCGGTGGCTCGGGCGGCAGCAATAAGGCTACGACCAATCCCGAATACCTGGCCGAAGTGGAACAGCGCGTGCAGGATTTCCTCGCGGCGCACCCCTACCTCTCCCGCGGGGAGGTGCCCTCGGAAATGGTGACTGCCAGCGGTTCGGGCCTCGATCCCGACATCTCACCCCGCGGCGCCGAAGTTCAGATTCGCCGCGTCGCCGCGGCCCGCGGTATGTCCGAGGCTGAGGTGAAGAAGATCGTCGAAGAGAATATTCACAAACCATGGCTCGGCCTGTTCGGCACCTACAAAGTCAATGTATTGAAACTGAATGTGGCATTGGATACTGCACAGAATAAATAGCCTATAGACTTATGAAAAAGGTGGATAAATGGACTAAACGGTGGCTGATCGTACTGATCGTATTTTTGGTCGCCTTCCTGGTTACAGACCTGATCTGATACTTTGTCGGTTATCCGGTTTTCGTAAGTCAGACTTCACAAACCCTGCATTTCCCGTCGCGTACGCCCGAACCCGGGAACGGGTTTCGGGACGCAACGGACGAAAAAACAATCTCGAATCATTAACAATCAACGAAGAAATCTCTTAGCTATGAAACGTATTTTACTCGGAGTACTGGCCGCTGCGGCCCTGTTTGGAACGAATCATGTTGCCGCTCAAGAGAGAGGAGTGTCGTTCGGCGGCGGTACCGATCTCGTAAGTTCGTATTACTGGCGCGGCGTCAAGGAGTCGGGGCCGGCCCTGCAGCCCACGCTGACCATGACTGCCGGCAACTTTTCGGTAACCGCATGGGGGTCGATCGATTTCAGTGACAGCGGCTACAAGGAGATGGATCTCACGCTGGCCTACCAGCTGGGGCCTGTGACGCTTTCGGTGGCCGACCTCTACTGGACCGGGCATGACGACGACCGCTATTTCATGTTCAACAACCATTCTCCCCACCGCATCGAGGTCGGTGCGAGCTGGGTCGTATCGGAACGGCTTCCTTTCACATTGTCGTGGTACACGATTCTGTTCGGCGCTGCCGACCGGAACTTTGAGGGGGAACGTGCCTATGCCTCCTATTTCGAGGTGGCCTATCCTTTCACGGTGAAGACGATAGACATGAAGGCCGGCGTGGGTATGGTTCCCTGGAACGCCGCTGCGACCTACAACTGCGGTGATCGTGATTTTTACGTGCAGAATGTCTTCCTCAATGCGGGCAAGAACTGGGATATCAAGGGTGCCGGCGGTATGAAAATTGGACTTTTTACCAATCTGATTTGGAATCCGGCACTCGACGATGTTAACTTTGTCGGCGGATTCTCATTCAGAATGTAAATGCCATGGATACACATGACACCCGGCGAAGTGCCGAGCACTTTCTCAATTTGATCAAGGAGTCGCATCGCGGCAAGTTTAAGGTCTATATCGGCATGAGCGCCGGTGTGGGCAAAACCTACCGGATGTTGCAGGAGGCACACCAGTTGCTCGATGCAGGTGTCGATGTGCGTATCGGATACATTGAAACGCACGGTCGTGCGGAAACGGAAGCCCTCGTCGCAGGGCTTCCGCTCGTTCCGCGCCGCAAGCTCTTTTACAAAGGCAAGGAGCTCGAGGAGATGGATACGCAGGGCATCATCAACCTGCATCCCGAGATCGTGGTCGTTGACGAGTTGGCTCACACCAATATCGAGGGAAGTGAGAACCCCAAGCGGTGGCAGGACGTAATGCAGATTCTCGATGCGGGGATCAGCGTCATTTCGGCGGTCAACATTCAGCATATCGAGAGCCTCAACGAGCAAGTGCAGGAGATCACCGGCGTCGAAGTTCACGAGCGCGTGCCGGACAGCGTGCTGGCGATGGCCGACGAAGTGGTGAACATCGACCTCACGGCCGAAGACCTAATCGATCGCCTGAAGGCGGGCAAGATCTATAAGCCCGAAAAAATACAGACAGCTCTGAATAACTTTTTCCGGCAGGAGCACATTCTCCAGCTGCGCGAACTGGCCTTGAAAGAGGTGGCGCTGCGCGTGGAGAAGAAGGTCGAAAATGAGATAACCGTCAATACGGCACAGTTGCACGGCCGCATCCTGGCAGTGATCGACAGCAGTGAAAAGCGGGCACGGAAGGTCATTCGGAAGACGGCACGCATGGCTACACACCTTAATGCCGGGTTCACGGTTCTCTACGTTCAGAGCGACCGCGAAGCTCCGGACAGGATTCCGCTGGCGAGGCAGCGTTACCTGATCAATAACTTCAATCTGGCCCAGGAGCTGGGTGGAGAGGTGATGCGTGTACATTCGAATAAACATATCGATGCAATTGTCGAAGCGTGTATTGACAGGAAGATTAGCAATGTATGTATCAGTAAACCGGAGTTTTCTCTTTACTCATTGATTATTACGGCTATACGATTGCGTTTTTTGTTGAACCGCCTGTCGCGTTTAAATATTGACTTAACCATTTTATCGTAATTTATGAAACTGCGTTATCGATTGACACTGGGTATCGGTTTCCTGTTTGCATTGATTGTCTTGCTGGGAGTTCAATCCGTCGGCTACGTTCGTCATCTTTCGATGGCGTCGAAAGAAATTCTCGCGGATAACTACAATTCCCTGCATTATGCCAAGGATATGTTGCAGTCGCTGGATCGTATTTCCCAGGATTCCGCTTCCCGGAAAGCACTTATTCGCAGCCTGTCGCTCCAACGGGAAAATATCACCGAGGTCAATGAACGGGAGATCACTGCGGCGCTGGACAGCAAGATTACGGCGCTGACGGACAGTGTAACGGATTCCGAACTCAAGCTCATCCGGGACGACCTTTACCGCATTATGGAACTGAACATGGCTTCGATTCACATGAAAAGTTCCGATACGGCTGTAAGTGCTACGGATGCGATGTGGTCTTTAGCGATCGTATCTGCACTCTGCGCCTTGCTGGCCATGATCTTCCTAATTCGTTTTCCGGCTATTGTGCTGCGGCCTATCGACAAGTTGAAACAAGGGATCACGCAGATCGCCAACCATAACTACGATCAAAGGCTCGATTTCGGCGACAACCGGGAATTTGGGGAGGTGGCGCAGTCGTTCAACGACATGGCCGCCAAACTCGACGAATACCGTCGCAGTTCGCTCGATGACCTGATGACGGCCAAAAAGCGCATAGAGGCAATAGTCAATACGTTGCACGAACCGATTGTTGGGTTGGGGCCTGACCGTAAACTCCTTTTCATGAACCGTGAGGCACTTTCGGTACTGAATCTTCGGGAGGATGTTTTAGGGCGTAATGCTGCCGAAGTAGCGCTTTCGAATGATTTGCTGAGGCGTCTTGTCCGCGACCTTTACGAATCTAATAAAGAGAACGACAAAGAACCGCTGAAGATATACGCAGACAACAAAGAGAGCTATTTCCAAGTGGAGAACACGCCGCTCTACATTACGCCTGTGGGCGGTACGGAGCAGCAGTTTATCGGGAACCTGATCGTCTTGAGTAATGTAACGAAATATAAGGAGTTGGATTCGGCCAAGACAAACTTTATTTCGACAGTCTCGCACGAGATGAAAACCCCGATCTCCTCGATCTTGATGAGCCTGCAACTGCTGAACGATACCCGTTTGGGGAAACTCAATGACGAACAGAAGCAACTCGTAAGCAGTATTAAGGACAGCAGCGACCGTTTATTGAACATTACGGGAGAACTGCTGAACATGACACAGGTCGAATCAGGCAAACTCAAACTCATACCTAAGATCGTAAAACCTATCGAGCTGATCGACTATGCCGTACATGCCACACAGGTGTTGGCAGAACGATTCCATTGTTTCGTGGAGATCGATTATCCAGATAAAATCTCGAAACTCTTCGTCGACAATGAAAAGATCGCGTGGGTCATCACCAACCTGTTGTCGAACGCCATTCACCACTCACCCGAAAAGTCGCGTGTCATCGTCGGTGCCGTACAGCGCGAAAAGGCGGTGGAAATCTATGTGCGCGACTTCGGCCGGGGCATCGACCCGCGTTACCATAAGAGTATTTTCGAGCGATATTTCCGTGTGCCGGGTACCAAAGTGCAGGGCAGTGGGTTGGGGCTGGCCATCTCCAAGGAGTTTGTCGAAGCCCACGGCGGTACGATCTCGGTCGAAAGCCAAGTTAATGAAGGTAGCCGCTTTTCCATCCTGTTGCCGGCCTGATCGATCCGGTTAGGTTTTTGATATATATGTTTGGAGAAGAAGTTGTCCTATAGGACAACTTCTTCATTATATACAAAATCGAGTCTTAATTTAGGGCTGAATTTGAAAAAACTGTTCGTTTGGGGGCAGTTGGTTAAGGGCCCGAATTATTGGGATTTTACAATTCTGCGAGATTGGATTGTCCCCATATTGTTCCGTCGCTGAATCGGCTGGGGGCTGTGGGCCGCATATTGTAGTGCGAAGCCATGATGCTGCCGTAAGCTCCTGTGGAGCGGATCGAGAGGATATCGCCGCGGTGTGATTCAGGGAATTCGATATCGCGGGCAAAAATATCTGAGGACTCGCAGATCGGCCCGGCAATCGAGCAAAGTCCTATTGGACGACGCTCCGCAGCTGCTGTCAGGTTCTCGATCTTGTGACGAGCGCTGTACAGCGCCGGACGAATCAGTTCGGTCATCCCGGCATCGGTGATGACGAAATGCGCCCCGCCAGCCGTGGTTTTCGTATATAGGACACGGGTGATTAGTTCGCCGCACTGCGCGACGATCGAACGGCCCAGTTCGAAATGCACGGTCTGTCCCGGTGTGAGCCGCAGATTTTCATGGAATGTGCGGAAATATCCGACAAAATCGGGGATTGGCTCGCCATCCGGGTCGTTATAGTCGATCCCCAGACCGCCGCCCATGTTGAGATGGCGGAGCTCCACGCCTTTCGAAGTGAACCATGCAGCGATTTCGTTGACCTTTCCGGCCAGTTCGGCGAACGATTCCAATTCCCGGATTTGTGACCCGATGTGAAAATGCAGTCCGAAAATGCGAATGTTCTTCATGGCGTGCAGTTCGGCCAAGGCTGCATCGATTTCGGCATAGGAGATGCCGAACTTGTTCTCCGATTGCCCGGTCGAAATGTAATGGTGTGTATGGGGACGAACATCCGGATTGATTCGCAGGGCTACATTCACCTGTTTTCCCTGTCTGCCTGCCAGCTCGTTGATCACCTCGAGTTCCTGCAAGGATTCACAGTTGAAGGCGAAAATGCCCTGACGGATGGCGTATTCGATCTCGCGGTCACTTTTTCCGACTCCTGCGAAGACGATCTTCGAGGGATGGAATCCATTTTCTATCGCACATTCCACTTCATAACCGCTCACACAATCCGCTCCTAATCCGGCTTGCTGTATTTCGTAGAGAATGTGAGGTTCTGCATTGGCTTTCATGGCGTAGTGAATCTGGTAGCCGTATCTTGCAGCTTCAGTCGTTGCGGTTTGCAGGGTTCGTTGCAGCAGGTCAATATCGCAGTAGTAGAACGGTGTCTGTGGGATAATCATACCCGGCTGTAAGGTATAGCGTGACATAATAACTCTTTTTTGGGGATTAAACTATACTTATTTATAACTTAATTTGCTCGAACATTGTTAAATGTTATTGCTGTTTATTAGCTTTTTTACTGTTTTAGTCGTTTCCAGACCTCGTTTTTATCGAAGCGCGGTACAACATTGTGGCAGATTTCACCCCAAACCGTAAATCCGACCATAGTACACGGATTGAATATTCTGCTGCAGAAGTTGTTTGCAGCAATTGAACCGTTGATATTATTATGGTCGGATGAAATCCAGCCGCTGTTCTTCTTCGGCAAAAAGCAGCGCTGTGTTGACGATCGCCAGGTGCGAGTAGGCCTGCGGGAAGTTGCCCAGTTGCTCTTTGGTGTCGAAGTCAAGATGCTCGCTAAATAGTCCTAAATGGTTGCCGTATTGTAGTATCTGATTGAACAATGTTTTAGCTTCGTTGTATTGTCCTGTGACGAGCAGAGCGCGGATAAGCCAGAAAGTGCACATCGTGAATGCCGAGCTGGGAACACCAAAATCGTCTTTGCTGTTGTAACGATACATCAATCCTTTGTGAAACAGTGCTTTGTGTACGGCTTCGACTGTCTTGCGGTAGTGCGGATCATTCGCAGCAATGAATCCGTAGGGTTTCATGAGCAGCAACGAAGAATCGAGTGCCAGATTACCGTAAGCCTGCGAGAAACTCTGTATTTCCTTTTTCCAGCCGTGTTCCATAACATCACGGTGAATCGCTTCGGCCTCTTCGCGCCATCGGGCTGCATACTCCGCCTTTTTGAGTTTCGTTGCGATGCGGGCTCCTCGGTCAAGTGCCACCCAACACATCACCTTTGAAGAGACGAAATGCTGCTCTTCGCCACGGATCTCCCAAATCCCCTTGTCAGGGTTGTGCCATTCTTCGATCACAGTAGCGAGGATGCCCTTGATCATCTCCCACATATCCTCAATTTCGTCGAGCGTACCAGGCATCAGCCTGTAATACTGCCAAATAAGATCCATCAGATAGCCGAACGAGTCGTTTTGCTTTTGATGATAAGCATCGTTACCGATGCGCACAGATTTCGATCCCCTATATCCCTCAAGATGCTCCAGGATCACCTCGGTCAATTTTCGTTCACCGCGGATGCTGTACATGATCTGATAGTCCTGCCGGGACATGAACGTGGACTGGATGAATTTCATGAACCGTCGTGCGGCGCCAGTGTGCCCGACTCGGAATATGGTCTCGATGGACATCGAGGCGTCACGCAGCCAGCAGAAGCGATAGTCCCAGTTGCGTGCCTCACCCACGGCTTCAGGCAGGCTGGTGGTCAGCGCAGCCAGCATGGCACCGTTATAGTAGGAGAGCAGTTTCAACACCAGCATACTCCGTTCGATAACCTCATTGTAACAGGTATACTGTTTGGTGCGGTTAGTCCAGTTGAGCCAGTAGACCAGCGTGCGGCAGTACTCGATTTTTTCGCGTTCGATGTCGATCGGAATAACTTTCTCGTTGTACGACAACAACAGGAATTCGTCCTTTTCGAGCCGGATCTCCTCGCGGTCAGCTATGGCCTGCAGAGGAAGCGAGGAGTATAGATACTGGCGATCCTTATTGTCCGCTGAACTGTAACTTTCGATGAATTCGGCGGTGAAGTGGAACTGGACGGCTCCCCGCGCATAGTTTGGGGCCGGGTCGTAATGTACCCGAAACCGGGGAGTGCCTGCTATCAGGCGAATATATCGGTAGAGTTCTGCCGGCAGGTAGTGCTCCTTTTCGAACGAGTGGTAGCAGGGCATGTAGTCGAGTACCTCGAATGTGCCTTCATCTGATGCGAAGCGAGTCTGGAGAATATTGGTATGCGGTACGTAGGTTTGCCGCACGGTGTACCGATCCGATACGTCGAACCCGAACGAACCGCCTTTCGTGCGGTCTAGCAGGGCTGCGAACACCGAGGGAGAATCGAAGTCAGGGAAGCAGAGCCACTCGATATTACCCCGTTCGGAAATGAGCGCGGCGGTTCGACAGTTGCCGATGATACCGTAATTGAGATTATTTTTCATCGTCGTCCTTCTTGTTGGTCAACAAATTCCTGAAATGTCCCCAAACCGTGCGGAGACCGCGTGTGACCGTTTCGCGAACCGAATGACCGGTACTGCCGCTTGCGGCGAGCCGTTCCAGAAACGGTAGTACGTCGGACTGCCGCCAGAGATTATAACGGGCGTATTCCGAGGCCGCTCCGACTTTTACCGTGACGGCTGCTCTGGGCAGGGCCCGGAACATATCGTCGTCGGTCGTATCGTCTCCCATTGCGAGGATAAAGTCGTAGCGTTCCCGGCGCAGCAAACGGCGGACTTCCGAGCCTTTCGAAAATTCGGGCGATTTGACCTCCACGACTTTGCTTCCGGGCATGATCTGCAGGTTCAGACGCATGCAAAGCGGTATGAGGGCTGTCATCAATTGCTGTGCCCGCAACGTTCCCAGCCACTCGTCCGTCTCGCGGTAGTGCCATGCCAGAGCGGTCTGTTTCTGTTCGAGCCGTGAGTGAGGCGTCCGTTCAACGAAGCGGTTCATTAGCTCCAGCAGTTCGGGATCCCATGGGGCATGATGCAGATTTGCATGCCATCCGCCCCGGCCTTCCCTGTAGAATGCACCGTGCTCGGCAGCGAGAGAGACAGGCAGTTTCCCGAACCAGCGTTCCATGGTCGCATGGTCACGACCGCTGCTGATTACCACGCGGTTGCTGCGGTCGGCTACGAGGGTGCACAGTACTTTGTAAAGCTCACGGCCTGGCACGGCCTCTTCAGGACGGCTGCAGATGGGCGCCAGCGTGCCATCGTAATCGAACAGTAGGAGACGCTGGCGGGTATGCCGGTAGGTATGGAGAATCCTTTCCAGTGTCTCGGGCGTCAGTTGTCGCTGTTTGACCGAGCGGTTTTTGCGGCACACTTCGGCCAATCCTGCCATGAAGTCCGCAGCCCAACGGTTCACGGTTTGTTCCGAGATGACGGTCTGCATTCGTCGTATCCGCTGCAACTGCTCCCTGACAGGCATTTCCAATGCTATGGCGAGTGCTGAAGCGATCTGCTCCGTATCATTCGGATTGATCCGGATAGCGTCGGCCAACTCTACGGACGCTCCGGCCATTTCGCTGAGGATCAGTACGCCTGGATTGCCGTCCTTGACGGCGATGTACTCCTTGGCCACGAGGTTCATGCCGTCGCGCAGCGGAGTGACCAGTGCTACGTCGGCAACGTAGTACATGGCCGTGAGCTCTTCGAACGAAAAGCCGTGGTAAAAATAACAAACAGGTGTCCAGTCCATCGTGGAGTAGCGGCCGTTGATAGCGCTGATCTCCTCGTCGATACGGGTCTTCAGATCGGCGTAGGAGCCGACCCGGTCGCGTGAGGGAACAATCACCATCGCCAGTGTCACCTTACCCAGGTATTCGGGATGATGCTTTAGGAAAGAGTCGAATCCGTGCAGTCGGTGACGGATACCCTTGCTGTAATCGAGCCGGTCGACAGAGAGCACTAGCTTCCGGTCTCCGAAATGAGCCCGTGTGCGGGCGATCAGCGGCTTGACGGCCGATGAAGAGGAGATTCGGTGAAACTTTTCGTAGTCGATGCCCATCGGCAGGGCGTCGACCTGTACGAAACGATTGTCGATCTGAGCCTCATCGAGCCTGAAATCCATGTGCAGAACCCGCTCCGCCGTACTGATGAAGTGGCGCACGTAGTCGTGCGTGTGGAAGGCGATCAGATCTGCGCCCAGCATTCCTCGCAATAGTTCTGCCCGTTCGGGCAGTACCCGGAATAATTCGTAGCTGGGGAACGGAATGTGGTGGAAATAGCCGATGCAAAGTGTGGGCATGATCTCGCGGAGCATCCCGGGCAGCAGCATGAGTTGGTAATCTTGTACCCAAACGATGTCATCGGAACCGACCAGATGCCGAACCTCTTCGCAGAAGAGCCGATTGACCTCGCGGTAGGTTTCCCAGAAGTTCTGTCGGTACTGTGTGTAAGAGAAGAAATAGTGGCATAAGGGCCAGATTGTACTGTTACTGTACCCTTCATAGTAGTTCTCGATCTGTTCTGCGGAGAGAAACACCGGGTGGAAGTCCAGTTTTTCCAACTCTTCGCGGATGCGCTGCCTGCTTTCGGGTTTTTCTACATTCAGCCCCGGCCAGCCGATCCAATGTTTTTCATATTGGGTATGCAGTGAATCGAGACCCGTTGCAAGCCCGCCTTCACTCCTTGTGAAAAGGAACTGTTCCGCCTTTTCGGAGACTTTCACAGGCAGTCTGTTGGATATGATAAAAAGTTTCATGTCATATAAGAAATCAACCGGTATGCCATTTCTGAAAATTTATATTATCTTATTGATTATCAATCTGTGTGTTTCATGTGTTTACTGTAATACCGTTTCAAAACGAGAAAAAAATTCTCGTTTTGAAACGGTATTGTATTTTATTTGGATATTTATAAATAAAAGTCGAGAGATTTTAATGACGGTGACTATATACTCAATTCCCTAATAATTGGGGTGCAGCGTAATTTCAACTCCGATGCTTCCTTTATCTCATTATTATCAAGGTGATTCCGCCGCCTTCCGTGCTTTTTTCTGCCGGTGGAGAATGCCTGTTCGTGTTATTTCAGCGAGGATGTTTATTAGAGTGCAAACGCACCGAAAGAGTTGTACATTGGCTCTTCGGCCGACTACATGGACATATACGACGAATAAACTGCGAGCCAGCTTTCACGCAGTCTTTTCGTATATCGATTTACCGTCGTATTATTTATCTGTTTAACCGCATCCGGGGGCAGTAGCCGGCCGAACTCGAATACACAAATATAAGAAATGATCGATAAAATAATGAAATTCCATCCGATTTAATTGCAATTCCGGGAGGGGCGATCCATCGTCTTCCGAACGAAGATAACGGACAGAAAACGCTTTGTTGTTCCGTTTTTATCCTGAAAAGGATTTATAGCGATACGTATTCGACCGGGGTTTTCCATCATCTGCCGATTGTCAGCCCGATAATTTCTCATAGTATTTTCAGCCATAAATAGTTCATCCTAAAGCGCATAATTCAATGAATTGCGACTGTCTTTGCTGCTGAAACTCCAAGAATCATCGACAATATGGCAAAAATCACAGTAAAAGATACGGGAGTTACGATTATATCGGGCTATGAGAAGACTATATCAGCCTGACAGATCCCGACCTTGCGGAACCCCACGCGGAAGGCTGCGGCTTCGGCCGTGAGCGTGTAGAGGTTCGGCGATTATCTGCATGTTCGATGAAGACATGTCGATCATGGATATCTGTGTGCGTTTTAAGATTTCGCGCGATACCTTTTCCAGGTTTCGCAATATGTATCCCTCGGTTTGTAGAGCTCACCGGGAGAAGGAGGATCGTCGTATTTCAGGATTCGGTAAAAAAGGGCTATATATATCCGATGGGGAATCTTGTAACGGGAATGGTTGAAGCTTTAAGTCCGAGGATGCCGTGGTTGATAATTTTCTGAGACCGGCAGCCGACCCGTCGAGGGGATTACCTGGTCTGAGGTCATTTTGTACGAACACAAAAGCCATGACCCGACATCATGGCTTTTGCCGTTGGTTAAAACGTTACCTTGACCCGTCTAAAAAAAGTAACAGCCCAATTTCTCAGGCTGTTACATCCTTTTAAAGGAAGTCCCGATAAGGGGCTCCCTTTTTCAATTAAATCAGCGTCATGCGCGTGCGCAGCATGTCGAGTACCTGTGTTTTGAGCTGCCGGGCGTTGATCGGCTTGGGCATATAGCCGTCGAATCCGCTCGAGAGTACCTTCTGTTCGTCGGATGCGAAGGCGAAAGCCGTCACGGCGATGATCGGCACGTCGGCCGATTGTTTGCGGATCTCGGCCGTGGCTTCGTAGCCGTCCATCACGGGCATGTTGATGTCCATGAGCACCAGGTGCGGTGTGTGCCGGTTGAATAAATCGACTGCTTCGCGGCCGTTCCAGGCGTGTACGAGCTTGTATTCATGGCGCAGGATCGACTCGAAAAGACGGTAATTGCTTTCGTTGTCCTCGGCGATGAGGATTACGAGCTTGTTCTTCTCGACCGTCGGGATGGCCTGAAGTATCTGTGCCGGGGCCTCCGCCAGCTCCGATTGGCCGGGGACGTACGGAAGCGTGAACCAAAAGGTCGAACCTTTGCCCTCTTCCGACTCTACGCCGATATTCCCACCCAGATGCTCCACGATCGTCCGGCAGATGGAAAGCCCGAGTCCCGTGCCCTGCTTGAACGAGTTGAGTTTGACGAAGCGTTCGAAGACCGCGTCCTTCCGTTCGGCGGGGATACCGCAGCCGGTGTCCGCAACCCAAAAATAGAGCTGCCCGGCACGGAGCTCGTAACCGAAGCGGATCGACCCCCGGTGTGTGAATTTAGCGGCGTTCGTCAGCAGGTTTATCATCAGCTGCGAAAGGCGGTTGCGGTCGGTGCGGACGTGGCAGGTTTCGTACCGCTGCTCGAAGACCAGCTCCACGTTCTGGTCGGTTTTCAGCCTCATGACGTTCTCTTTCTCGCGCATCAGTTCGTTCAGTTCGAAATCCGTATGGACGAATTCGAGCGTTCCGGCCTCGATTTTCGAAAGGTCGAGGATATCGCTGATGAGTTGCAGCAGCAACGTATTGTTGCTTTCGATGATCGACATGTATTCCTGCTTCTCTTGTTCTTCGTCCGTCGAGGCAAGAATGCCCGAAAACCCGACGATGGCATTGAGCGGCGTGCGTATCTCGTGGCTCATGTTGGCCAGGAATGCCGATTTCAGGCGGTTCGACTCCTCGGCGCGGTCGCGTGCGGTGAGCAGCTCCTGCTCCATCTGTTTGCGTTCGGAGATCACGAGCGATGTTCCGACCAGCGACAGCGGCCTGCCGTCAGTGTCGCGGGTTTCGACCGTGGCCTGTGCCTCGACCCACTCCATGTGCCAGTGTCCGCTTTCGTTGGATACGACGCGGAACTCTTCGCAGACCTTCTCCGTACTCCCTTCGATCAGGTTCCGGTAAGCCGTGCGGACGCGTTCCCGGTCTTCCTTGTGGACTTTCGAGAAGTAGCACTCCTCGTCCACCGCAAGCGAGAGGTTGTTTGCCAGCGACATCCCGGAGGCTATCTTGGCTGCCTTGTTGAGGTCGCACAGGATGGTGTGGGTCGTGAGATCCCATTTCCAGGGGATGATGTTGGCTACGTCGAGCGCCAGTGCGAGTTTCCGGTTCACCGAATCCACCTTTTTCTGGGCATCGTGCAGGGCTGTGCTGTCGATGCAGAAAATGTCGACCGTATCCTGCTGGTACGAGGGGCAGATGACGACCTCGTAGAAAATATTCACCGGCTTGTGGTAATAGGGGAAGGTAACGCTCCGCTTTTCTTTCAGTACGATGTCGATGATCGGCATGAACTGGGGCATCGACTCCGGGAAAACCGTCGACCCGGATTTGCCCGCCACTTCGTCCAGGGGGTAGAAGGAGCGTTCGAAGTGGGCGTTTACATCGACATAAACAGTGTCTATGGCCGTCCCCTGTGCGTCGAATACGACCCGTTCCTGCATGTACAGGATCGGCATGTTGTTGAACAGGTGCGAGTATTTGGCCTGGGTTTCCATTTCTTTCTGGTGGGCTGCGTCGACCTTGCGCAGGACGGCGATCCTCCATTGCTGGAAGATGAGGAATAACAGGAATATGCTGCCGCAGACACCTATCTCGGTTTTATACCGCTCCATGAACGAGGACGGTTTGTCGAAAAACAGGGTATTTGTCGGGCAGGCGTTCGGGGAGATGTTGTGCCGAAGCAGTACCGGGTAGTTGAAGACGGGTTGTGCACCGGCCGGGGTGTAAAAGGGAATGTCGCGCGGCTGCTTGCCCTCCAGCACTGCATCTATGGTGGCGATCAGCCGGTCGGAATATTCGTTCTCGCCGTATACGTAACCCCCGATCATGCCGCTGCTCTTGAGCCCGGTTGGGCGCAGCGAGAACAACGGTACGGACGAACTGGCGATGACCTTGAACGGGTTGGTCATAATTTCGTTACGCCCTGACATGTTCTTCAGGTAATGCCACGAGGAGAAGAGTACGCCGGTCTGTTTTACATCGATCGTACTCAGCGAATCGAGCAGTTGGTCGATCCCGATCTTGTCGGCCGAATAAACCGTGTATTTCATGCCGGGGTATTTCGAGCCGAGCAGCTCCGCGAGGTCGTGTTCCGTTTGCCGGTTGACGTAGCGTGCGTCGTCTATGAATACGAGCCTGTCCATGCCGGGCAGTATGCGCTTCATCAGGTCGATGCTTTGGTCGAGATAGGCCGGCGAATAAAGCAGGGTCAGATTGTCCTGGTCTGCCAGCGCCCGGAGGGGAACCTGTTCCGATGCGGGGATGGGCTGCCTTTTGAGGTAGTATTTATCCGGCCCGATGAAATCCTGTTCGGCACATACGATGGTCGGGATATCTTGCCATATGCTGTTGATGAAGTTGCGCAACAGGGCTGCCGGGGTTCCGATCAGCACCAGGGCCTGGGGAGGTTTTTTGCCGTATTCGCGCAGGAGGTTCGTCTCGAATGTCCTGATGTCCTCGGGGGAATCCACCAACAGCAGGGTCATATGTTCGGTGTAGAGTTCCAGGTTCTCGATCTGTTCGACGTGTGCCGTGATGTCTGCGATGATACCTCTGCTCCACGGGGTCGATTCCGCATAGGTGTTGATTACCAGTATATAATCGCGTTTGTCGCCGGGAGGTCTGCTGACGGCCGGTGAGAAGGGGTATGTTAAAATGCAGCCTAAAAGCAGGGCCCATACGAGGGGCCGGAACCGGAGGCCGGGCCGGGTGGTCGGCATGTTCATGGGGAAAAAGGGACGCAAGGTAGTAGTGTATGACGCAAAAATAGCGGGAGGGGGCTGCCGGAAGACAGCCCCCTCCCTTCTTATGTAAAGTTATCGGTTCATGACCGGTTTGATGTCCTTGATGCGGAGTTGGGTGGTTACCGTCCCCCGGTAATGGTTCTCTACGATCTGGTAACATACGTCGATCGGGCGTCCCGAGCGCACCCATTCGTAATGCGTGGGTTGCTGGAAGGCGATCGACTGGATCTTCGTGTTGGGCTTTTGCCGCTGGATCAGATCCATGCGCAGGTGTTCGCACTCCACGCCGACCAGTTTGGCATCGCCGTGGTTGCTTACGCCGTAGGTCGCGAAGACCGGCGCCGTATTGCCCGGGCCGAAAGGCTGGAAGCGGTTGAGGTCTTTGCGGAACGCGGGGGTGATGTCCGAGAAGAGCAGTTCGCTGTCGATATCCACCTGCGGCATAAGCATCTGCGGGTCGATGTTCTCCTCGACATAGGCGTTGAACCTGCGCGTGAATTCCTCGACGTTCTCGGGTCGCATCGTCAGCCCGGCGGCATACATATGCCCGCCGAAGTTCTCCAGCAGATCCGAGCACGACTCCACGGCCTGGTAAAGGTCGAAGCCCGGTACCGAGCGTGCCGACCCCGTCACGAAGCCGTTGCTCATCGTCAGCACTACTGTCGGCCGGTAATAGGTCTCGATCAGGCGCGAGGCGACGATTCCCACGATGCCCTTCATCCACTTGGGATTGTAGATCACCGTGCTCTTCAGCTCTTTCATTGCGGGGTTGCGCTCGATAAAATCGTGCGCTTCCTGCGTCACCGAACGGTCGATCGACTTGCGATCCTGGTTGTAGGCGTCGATGACGTTCCCGAACTCCGCGGCGATGCTTTCGTTGCCTTCGATCAGCAACTCGACGGCCGCATGCCCGCCCGAGGGCGAGGCGTTTTCGTCGTTCTCGTCCATCCGCATACGTCCGGCGGCGTTGATACGCGGCCCGATCTTGAAGACGATGTCGTCGATGGTGATGTTGTGCTTGTCCAGGCCGCAGATCTTGATGATCGACAGCAATCCTTTCGACGGTTCGCGGTTGAGGTCTTTCAACCCGAAATGGGCAAGGATACGGTTTTCGCCCACCAAGGGTACGATATCCGAAGCGATGCTCACGACCAGCAGGTCTAACAGCGGGCTGATCTGTTCGAACGGGATCCGGTTTTTCTGCGCATAGGCCTGCACGAGCTTGAAGCCTACGCCGCAGCCTGACAATTCGTCGAACGGATAGGAACAATCGACCCGCTTGGGATCCAGGACAGCTACGGCACGGGGAATTTCCTCGGCCGGGAGGTGATGGTCGCAGATGATGAAATCCACGCCCTTCGTCTTTGCATAGACTACCTTTTCCGTGGCTTTGATACCGCAGTCCAAGGCGATGATAAGACCCACGCCCTTGCGGGCTGCCAGGTCGATACCCTTGACCGAGATACCGTAACCTTCGGTATAGCGGTCGGGGATGTAGAACATCAGGTTTTTATGCCCGATCTGGCGCAGGAACTTGTACACCAGTGCAACGGCCGTACAGCCGTCCACGTCGTAGTCGCCGTAAACCATGATTTTCTCATTGTTACGAACGGCCCGCTCGACCCGCTCGACCGCCTTGTCCATGTCCTTCATCAGGAGCGGGTCGTGGAGGTCGGCGAGACTGGGTTTAAAAAACTTGTCCGCCTTTTCTACGGTGTCTATGCCTCTCTGTACGAGCAGGTTCGCCAGCACGGGAGAAATCCTGAGCACGGCAGCGAGCTTCGCCACCGCCTCGGAATCGCCCTGCGGTTTCACTACCCATCGTTTTTCTATAGGCATACGATTTACTATTTATATATTCTAACATTTAATATCTCACTTAAAAATTTGACAACGAGCTCCTTTACTTCGCCCATTGCGGCCTTGCGGCCCGTTTCCCGTTCGATCGAGGTCACCCCCCGGTCGGTAAACCCGCAGGGATTGATGCGCGTGAACCACCCCAGGTCGGTCGTGACGTTCAGCGCGAACCCGTGCATAGTGATATAACGTGACGACCGGACGCCTATTGCGCAAATCTTGCGCGGCACCCTTGCGGATGTCCGGTTCCCGACGCCGATCCAGACCCCCGAGGCGCCTGCCATGCGGCCGGCCGTGATGCCGTATGCCGCCACGGTGCGGATGACGGCCTCTTCCAGTGCCCCGATGTAGTCCCTCAGCCCGATGCCCAGGCGTTCGAGGTCGAGGATCGGATAGCAGACCAGCTGCCCCGGGCCGTGGAAGGTGATGTCGCCCCCTCTGTCGATGTGAAAGAACTGTGCGCCCATCGCTTCGAGCGCTTCGCGGCCTATCAGCAGGTTTTCGGCATGGCCGCTTTTGCCGAGTGTGTATACCGGCGGGTGTTCCACCAAAAGGATCGTGCCTGCGCTGGCGGAGCTTTCTCCGGTGGCGCCTGACGGTTCGACGCCCTCTGCTGCGGATACGCCGCCCGTTGGGGATTCCGACCCTTTGCCGGATTGCGTTCCCGCCTTGCTGGGCATTGCCTCTGCCGATCGCTGTGCCGGCTCCCGCGCGGATGCCTGATCTGCTTCCGCGGTGCCGGCGTATGCCGCCGGGATTGCCGCCGCCTGTTTCGTTGCGCCCTTGCAGGCTGCCTTGTGGGCTACCAGAGCATCGAACAGTCCCTGCTGCAATTCCCAGCAGGCTTTGTAGTCCATCAGTCCGAGATCCCGGCAGGAAGCTTCCATCGCTACAAACTTTTGACGCTCTTCAAGGCCTCTTCCGCCATGTACGACGAGCGGACTAAGGGTGCGCTCGCGCAGTAGCTGAAGCCCATTTCCAGCGCTTTCAGTCTGTACCATTCGAATTTTTCAGGAGTGATATACGCCGCAACGGGGTAGTGCTCCAGAGTGGGACGAAGGTACTGACCGAGTGTTACGATCCCCACGCCTGCGTCGCGCAGGTCGTGCAGGGTTTGTAATACTTCATCATCGCTCTCGCCAAGTCCGACCATCAGTCCGCTTTTCGTTGCGACACCCTGTGCGCTCAGGTAGCGCAGGGTTTCCAGGCTCGTACGGTACTTTGCCTTGGAACGCACCACCGGGGTCAGCCGCTCGACGGTTTCGATGTTGTGCCCGATTATATCGGGCTTCGACGCGACGACCACGTCCAGCGGGGCGGGCTGTGCGTCGAGATCGGGAATAAGGAGCTCAATTACGGCGTCGGGATTCTGTGTGCGGATGGCGCGGACGGTTTGGGCCCAATGTGCGGCACCGCCGTCCGGCAGGTCGTCACGCGTCACAGAAGTAACGACGACATACCTCAGTTTCATCAGTGCGACGCTTTCGGCGACCCGTCGGGGTTCCTCGGCGTCGGGGGCAAGGGGGTGTCCTGTTTTCGTTGCACAGAAGCGGCAGCCTCGGGTGCAGATGTCTCCCAGGATCATGAAGGTTGCGGTTCTGCGGCTCCAGCATTCGGCCTTGTTCGGACACATGCCGCTGCTGCAAATCGTATGCAACGCATGTTTGTCGACTATTTGCTGTACCTCGGCATATTCCGGGGTGCGGTGGAGCCGGATCTTCAACCATCCTGGTTTTTTCAGTACATCTACCTTGTCATAAAACTTCGGCATTTAAGTTCATTATTTTCCAATTGATGCAAAAATACGAAAAAATAATTGATAATTCCTATGAATGCCCTATTTTCTTTCGGCACCCCGCCTCTGGTATGCCTCTTCGCGGGTTTGCCTTCTCCGGGCTGTTTTCGGGCTGTTTCCGGGGGAGCGCCTGCGGCGGCCTGCGTGGCATCCAATTAAAAAAATAAAAAATGCGGCCCTGAAAACCGCAATTATTCAATATCGGATGCTGTCGGGTGGCTTTTCCGGACAGAGAAAGGGGTTTGCTGCCTGGCAGTAGCAAACCCCTCTGGTTAGGTTAGTTAGGTTAATGAGAGTGGGAGAATCCCACGTTTTGTTATACAAAGATAAATGGAAAATCACAATCTTCCAAATCTTTTGTAACATTTTTTTAACCTAACCGAAAAAAATCTGTTAAATTATAATTAAAAATTTTAAAATACTAACGGTTTTGTAAGTTGCGAACTATAACGCCTCGCGGATTTCCTCGGTTTCCTTAGCGGCGGGCTGCGCCTCGGGAGCGAGCGAAGTGATGTGGCGGTTCCGGTAAGCGGCCGGCGTCATCTGGTACTCCTTTTTGAAAAGTTTAATAAAGTGCGACGTGTTGGGGAATGTACAGGCATTGCCGATTTCCGAAATTGACTTCGAAGTCGAGATCAGCAGCAGGCGCGAATGCATCAGGCGCTGGCGGATGTACCATTTGTGCGGCGGCATCATGAAATGGCGCCGGAATTCCTTTTTGAACGAGGTGAGCGAACGGTTCGTCAACTTCGAGAGTTCTTCGATCGAAATATCCTTGAAGATGTGGTCGTAGACGATCTGTTCGAAATTCTCCTTGGCTGCATCGACGTTGCTGAGCAGTTTGCTCTTCAGGCAGCAGTCTTCGTGCGAGGCGATGAGGTAGATCAATTCGGTCATCTTGATGTTCTCGGCCGTCTCGTCGCGGTGGAAATCCTCGTCGCGCAGGTAGTTGTTGGTATTGACGAAAAAGTTGCGGATCGAATTCCAGGCGGGCATCGAGACATGCGAACGGTTGCGGCAGTTTTCGCACGAATGTTCGTTCGAAATGTTCAGCCCATAGGTGATGTTCAGGTGTAGCAGTATCCGCTGGAGGTCTGCCGGCGTATAATAAAAGAGCACTTGTTCGAAGGGCTGCCCGTTTTCCGGGAAGTTCTCGATATAGTGGTGCCCGATGCCGAGGTAGAATACGTCTCCGCGCGTGAGGGTCTGGCGCTTATCCCCGTCGTAAATATATTTCGTGCCACGGAGGATGTAGCCGATTGCGTAGCGCGAAAGCGCCTGAGACTGGATTCCGTTGTGAAGGGCCTCAACGTACTTCACAATCATCGGCTGCTGGGCCGACGAATTTAATGAATTCTTCATACCAAATCGTATTTTAAGTTTTTTTGAACAACGAGTTGCGTCACCGATTGTTCATTTCAAAAATACAATTTAATATTTATTTTATAAAATAATGAATAGTCTAAAAAGGCATAATAAGGCAAAATAAGCCTAAAGATGCCATAATAATGACTAAATATAATATTGTAAAAATATTCCGGCGAAGGCTGCCGCCAGAAAAATCAGGTATACGGGCAATGCCATTCCCCTGTGGATGCGGACGAAAAATACCGGGATCAGTATGGCCGACGGGACAGCGAGCAGGGCGAATGCTTCGGGTGTTGCGGCGGGGCTGCATAGCAATGTCAGGGCCAATACCAGTATACCTATGTTATAAAAGAGGATAAAGCGGGGTTTGGTGCCGGCGGCATAGATGTCGGCCAGGAAAAAGAAAAGCGCCGTCAGGTCGAGCAGTACGATCCCGCCTGCCATGACGAGTGCGGGGAGGGGAATATCCAGGAAGAGTTGCAGCGGCATACCTTCGATGGCCGACTGCCCCACTGTGACCAGTGGAGCCGTAAATTCCGCCCCGCTGCCCCAGCTGACATAGCAGGCCGTGAAGATCGGCAGCAGCAGTCCGGCCGTTGCTACCACGACCTCCCGGAAGGTACGCCGGAAAAGCAGTATGGCCAACGGCAGGAGCAGCAACAGCGGCAGTGCGGGGGCATATATCAGCGGCATCAGCCCCAGGTAGAGTGAGGCACGGAAGATGGCGTCGAACCCGTACCCGTTGCAGAAGGCGCGGCAGTAATTTTTCGTTGCCAGTGCGAGCAGCATCGACGCTGCGAATCCTGCGAGATAATTCCCGCCTGTTGCGATCCCGCAGGCGACGATGGCATAGAGGGGAATCGGGAGGCAGGTGCCCACCGTATAGAGGTTGTAGCGGATCGAAATCCGTCCCGTACACATTCCGGCGAAGAGCAGCATGAACCCGGCGGCAAACTTCGACCATACCGGATATGCCGCCTGAAACCGGGCGAGTTGGCCGCCCAGAAGCGGGAGCGCTTCGCGCACCGCTCCACTGGTTTCGGTATCGGGCACGGGGATTCCTGCACACATGGCTGCGACGGCGAGTGCGAAGAGGGTCATGAAGGCCGGTACGAGCGGCTGCCGGGCGATGTCGAATTTCATGTCGGAAGGCTTTTTTCCTCAGGCAAAATTAGCGAAAAAAGCCGGAATATTACCTAACTTTGTGGTACGATGTTAGAAAACCAATACCAATACGAGTTTCGGGAGGCCGGTTGCGACGAGGCCGGCCGGGGGTGTCTGGCCGGGCCGGTGTTCGCCGCTGCGGTGATCCTTCCGCCCGATTTTCACGACCCGTCGCTCAACGATTCGAAGCAGATGACCGAGCGGAACCGGGACAGGCTCCGCCTGATCATCGAGCGTGAAGCCGTGGCCTGGGCCGTCGAGGCCGTTTCCGCAGCCCGGATCGACGAGATCAACATCCTGAACGCTTCGTTCGAGGGAATGTCGCTGGCTGTCGCCCGCCTCGATCCGCCGCCCGAATTCCTTGCGATCGACGGCAACCGTTTCCGGACACGTCTTGAATTACCCTACCGTTGCGTGGTCAAGGGCGACGGCAAATATGCCGACATCGCCGCAGCTTCGGTGCTGGCCAAAACCCATCGGGACGAGTACATGTTGCGCCTCGCGGAGGAATACCCGCAGTACGGCTGGAAAAAGAACAAGGGGTACCCGACCCGCGAGCATCGGCTCGCAATCCGTGAATACGGACTTACGCCCCACCACCGCCTGTCGTTCAGCCACGGGATCGGCCAGTTGGAGTTGCAATTCTGAGCGGGGATTGTCTTTCCGCGTGTTGCCGGGAAATCCCGTGGTGATCGGATACGATCATCTCCCGCGCTTAAATCCCCGGCCCGAATTTACCCTGCCGTCTTGCAGTGGCGGGCATACGTTTGAAGATGCTGGAGGCCGTATAACTATCGGTATGGCACATAAAAAAAGGGCTGAAGTCCTACTTCAGCCCTTTTTCGATATGACTCGGGATTTAGTATCCCAGCGACTTGGAAGCGGCGTAGGAGACCTTCAGTGCATTGGCACGGCGAAGTTCCTGCTTCACGTCGGTTACGATACCCATCTTGGTTGTCTGGTCGGCCTTGAGGCAGATCGTCATCGAGGCACGGTCGGCCTCGCTGAGCTTATCGCGCTCTGCGGCTACGAAATCCAAAATATCCTTGGTCGTTTTGTACGAGTCGTTCAGCTGGATACGGGGTGCAGTGCCGAATTTGGCCTGCATCACCAGCGAAGGCTGCCCGATGTGGATGTAGCTTACGAGCGATTTCTTCTCGAGCTTTTGCACTTCGGTTGCCTCGGGGAGTTTGTACCTCACGAGCAGTTCCTGATCGCGCATGGTGGTCGACACCATGAAGAAGAAGAGGATCATGAAGATCACGTCAGGAAGCGATGCTGTCGAGATAGGGGGCAAACCTTTATTGCCCTTCTTTTTCATTACTGCCATAACTTACTTCTTTATATTACGCGGTTCGGCCTCCGAAATCTTCAGAGGTACTGCTTTGGATACTGCATTGCGCTGATCCTCGGAAAGCTCCGAGAATTTTGCTCCGAATTTCTTCATGGCGACTTCGTCACGTACCTCGTTGAAAGCGCGTGTGAGTTCGTTCTGCACCATGATGTAGGACTGATAGCCCGTATCACGGGTGGTCTGTAACGAAACAACGCCCTGGCTTTCGGGATATACCCACTTGCTGCCGTCGGCCAACTCGATTTCCTTTTCGGTTTTCTCCGGGAGGTTCTCATCGTCCATCGGGTTGAGGATGAATTCCTTCGTCTTGTCCTTGAGTTGTCTCAGGTCGATGATCTCCTGTTTGCCCGAGGGCCCGGCCATGATGTTGCCGCTGCCCGAGATGAGCACCAGGAAGAGGTTGCGCTCCTTGACCTTGATGTCCTCCTGCTTTTGGTTCTCGGGGGGCATCGGCGGAAGCATACGCACCAGACCGGTGTCGACATTCATCGTTGTGGCCACAAGGAAGAAAATCAGCAGCAGGAAGGCGATGTCGGCCATTGAGCCGGCGTTGATCTCCTGTATTTGTCTTTTATTTCCTGCCATTGTTCGTTGTTATTTGAAAGCGCCGTAAATTTCGGTTGCGATAGCCGTCACGAACGCAGCGACCAGGGCAACGTACGTTACCAGGATGCTGGTGTCGGTCAGGACGGTTTCACCTTGGGAGAAAAACCCGCCGTTGGCGAGGTCGGGGATCTGGATGTCATGTCCCGAAGCCACGAAGTAAGCCACGCCCACGATCACGATGATCAGCGCGAGCGAAATAATCGTGCCCTTGATTCCCGCTGGGTTCTGGATCATGCCGAAGACCGCGCAGAAGATAGCTGTGAACACCGCAAGAGCCAGCAGGAAATAGCACCAGATGAGGTTCAGGCTGATAGCCGCCTCGGAGCCACCCGTAGCAATTGCGTATATTCCCAGTACCGCCATCACGGCCAGCAGAATACCCAATATGATATTTAAAATCTTTTTCATAATTGCCTTTAACTCTTTTTAAATCGTTGGGATTATTTCTTGCTGTAAGCCGTCAGGATATCCATCAGCGTGATGGACGAATCCTCCATATCGTTTACCAGCGAGTCGATCTTCGAAACGATATAGTTGTAGAACAGCTGAAGAATAACCGCAGCGATAAGACCCATGAGGGTCGTCAGAAGGGCGACCTTGATACCGCCTGCAACGAGGGTCGGGCTGATATCGCCGGCAGCCTGGATGGCGTCGAACGCCGCGATCATGCCGACAACGGTACCCATGAAGCCCAACATGGGCGAAAGGGCGATGAACAGGCCGATCCACGTCAGGCCCGACTCCATCTGGCCGGTCTGAACCGAACCGTAGGAAACGACAGCCTTCTCGACCGAATCCAGACCCTGATCGTAACGGTCGAGACCCTGGTAGTAGATCGAAGCGATCGGGCCGCGCGTGTTGCGGCAAACTTCCTTGGCAGCTTCGATGCCGCCGTTCTTCAGGGCTTCTTCAACCTTGGTGATGAGTTTCTTCGAGTTGATCGTCGACAGCGAGAGATAGAGGATACGCTCGATGGCAACGGCCAGACCGATAATCAGGAAGATAAGGATCGGGAGCATCCATGCCCAACCACCCTCGAGGAACTTCTGCATCATCACGTGGTGCAGGCTATCGCCGGCGAGTTGGGTTTCGGCAGCTGCGGCAGCCTCCTGCGCGAAAGCGTTAACAGTACCCAATGCGAACAGGGCCACTGACAGAATCAAAAAAAGTTTTTTCATAGTTGTGATTAGATAAAATTAAATTTGTTAGTTGTTTTTTATTGTTGTGTTTTTAGGTATTTCACAATACGTTCTTCCGCTTTCCATCGTATTTCGTCAATTCTCCCGGGATTAAAAAAATCCTAAAAAAATATTTTTTTTATCCTTTCCGGATACTCACGGTGTCTTTTTACCCCGATCCATGGCTTTCCCCTGCCGGTTCCGCACGTATGGGCGAATTCCGGAAATTTCATTCTGAATCAGTCCAATCGTTTGTTTTCCAGTGGGTTGTCCCCTATTCCCCCTCGTGCCGCCCCCAATGGACGACCCGATAAGGTACATTAGCAGTGCGAAATATAGAAAAAAAAATCGTTCCGTGCAACGTCTTAGGCTGTAAATTCGCCTCGCAGAGGGCGCCGCAACAATGCGCGGGTCTGTTCGTCGGAAAGCCCCAGTCCGAGCACGTACATCAGCTTCGTGACGGCCGCCTCGGTGGTCATGTCGTGGCCGCACAGGACGCCGATCTTCTGCAGCCTCAGCCCGGTTTCGTAAAGTTCCATCGAAACCTTGCCCCCGCCGCACTGCGTGATGTTGAGGATGATGACCCCGCGGTCGATCGCCTCTTTCAGTACGCGGATGAACCATTCGTTGGTCGGGGCGTTGCCCGCGCCGAATGTCTCCAGCACCACGGCCCGCAGCCCCGGTGCCGAGAGCATCGCCCGCAGGATATTTTCGCCCAGCCCCGGGAAAAGCTTGATGACTTCGATTCCGTCGGCCAGGCGGGTGGCGATGCGCAGTTCCGGCGAGATTTCCGTCGGGTGGAGGATCGCCGCGAGGTTATAGGCGATGTTGACCCCCACCTCGGCCAGGGGCGGGTAGTTGTAGGAACGGAAGGCGCTCAGCGCCTCGGCGCTGCGCTTGGTGGTACGGTTGGCACGGAACAGCCGGTTCTGGAAATAGAGCGACACTTCGGGTACCTCGGGGCGTCCGCCGATGTGCGCCCCCGCGATCTCGATGGCCGTGATGAGGTTTTCGCGGCCGTCCGTGCGCAGCACGCCGATCGGGATCTGGCTGCCGGTGAAAACCACGGGCTTGGCCAGGTTTTCGAGCATGAAACTCAATGCCGATGCGGTGTAGGACATGGTGTCCGTGCCGTGCAGTACGACGAACCCGTCGTAGCGGGTGTAGTTGTCGCGGATCAGCTCGGCCAGCGCCGCCCAGTTTGCCGGGGTGACGTTCGACGAGTCGATCACGGGATCCATCGTCAGCACGTCGATGTCCACGTTGAGCCGCTTGAGCGAAGGGAATTCATCATAGATGCCGCTGAAGTCGAAAGGCACCAGGGCGCCGGTTTCGGCATCGTTCTTCATGCCGATGGTACCGCCTGTATAGATGATCAGGATCGAAGATTTCATCGTATGGTCTTATGGTGTTATATTCCGAAAATACGTTTGGCGTTCGCCGTCGTTGCGGCCGCCACTTCGCCGGGGGACAGCCCCTTCAGTTCCGCGACTTTCTCGCACACGAACCGCACATAGGCCGACTCGTTGCGCTCGCCGCGGTGGGGCGCGGGTGTCAGGTACGGGCAGTCGGTTTCGAGTACGATGTCGTCCAGTTCCATTTCACGCACCGTATCGGCCAGCTTGCTCTTCCTGAAAGTCACCACGCCGCCGATTCCGAAAGCGAAATCGCCGCAGGCTTTCAGTTTCCGGTAGGTGACGGCATCCTCCGAAAAGGCGTGGAACACGCCCCGCAGCCTCCGCCCGGCCTCCGCCGCGGCCGTCGCTTCCTCCCCGATGATCCGGCACATGTCGTCCCATGCCGCACGGGTGTGGATCGCCACCGGAAGGCCGAGCCGTGCGGCCAGGCGGCATTGCGAAACGAAAGCCTCGACCTGTTCGGCGACGAACTCGCCGCTCCAGTAGTAGTCCAGCCCGATCTCGCCCACGGCGCAGAAACGTGCGATGCCCTCGGGCGGGGCCGTGAGGTAACGTTCGACGAGCGCCAGCTCCTCGCGCCAGTGCGGGTTGTCGTTCACCGAGGTGGGGTGCAGTCCCATCATCGGGACGCATTGCCCCGGGTGGCGGCGGCAGAGGTCGAACAGCGCTCCGTGGCTTTCGGAGTCTATGCCCGGGAGCAGCAGGTGCTCCACGCCCGCCGCCGCGGCGCGGGCCAGTGCCTCTTCGCGGTCGGCGTCGAACGCCGTATCGTACAGGTGTGAATGTGTATCCGTCAGTTTCATCGTGTTTTCATATATCGGTTGCCGGGCAGTTGCCGTACGGCTCCTGCCAGTTCCAGCCCTACGAGCAGGGCAGCCAGTTCACCCGGTTCCAGTCCGCTCAGCTCCGCGAGGGTTTCCACCGCCAGCGGGTCGTCCGTGCGGAAACAGCCCAGCAACCCAGCTTCGTCGGGCGTAAGCTCCGGTGTGGACGGTTTTTCCCGGAATGCTGCCGGTTCCGGGCCGAGATCCCACATCAGTTCGCGGACAATATCGTCGGCGGTCATCACGAGTTGCGCTTTGCGGTTGCGGATCAGGTGGTTCGTCCCCGACGACATGCCGTCCGTGGCGCGTCCCGGTACGGCCATTACCGAACGGTCGTAGCCGTCGGCGCAATGCGCCGTGGCGAGCGACCCGCCGCTGTCGGGCGACTCTACGACCACGCAGCCGGCACCCAACCCTGCGATGATCCGGTTGCGGGCCAGGTATGCTGTGCCGTTCTGCCGCGTCTGCGAGTGGAGCTCCGTGACCAGTGCCCCGCCGTGGTCGAGGATGTCGCGCGCCACGGCCGTGTGTTGTGCCGGCATGACGCCGGGGAGCGGGTTCGCCAGTACCGCGACGGTTCGTACCCCTGCGGCCAGGGCTGCCCGGTGTGCCGCGACGTCGATGCCGAACGCCAGCCCGCTCACGATGCAGAGCCCCGGAACCTGTGCCGCGAGCCCTTCCACCAGCCTGTTGCACATCGTCTGCCCGTAGGGCGTTGCCCGGCGAGTGCCGACCATCGCGACGCAGCGTGCCGAGAGGGCGGCGGCGTTGCCTTTCAGGTATAGTACATGGGGATAATCGGGTATTTCCCGCAGCAATGCCGGGAATTCGGGGTCGGTCGAAGCGATCGCGGCGATCGAATTGCGGCGGCAGTAGCCGAGTTCCTTTTCTGCGGCGGCGAAGCTTTTGCGGTGGACGATATTCCGGATAATGTCTTCCCGCAAGGCGGCTTTCATAGCCAGCTCCTCGGGTGCCGCCGCGAAAATGCCCCGTGCGTCGCCGAATATTCCGAGCAGGTGCACGGCGCCTTTCACACCGATGCCCGGGGTCATCTGCAAGGCGATATCCTCGATGGTCATAACCGCAAAATGTCGTTTATTATCTTGTAAAGGTAAATATTTTTGGGAAATAGCGCAAAGTTGGGTCGAAGTTTTGCAGATTTTAGAAATGTTTGTATATTTGCACTCCCGATGCACCTGAAAATAAACCGGATGTTTCCGGCGCGGCATGCAATCCGGAAGCAGCGGACTTGTAGTTACGGAATGAAAGCCGAACAGGAACCTGTCGGGGAACATATGGTCTGATGGCCGAGTGGCTAGGCAAAGGTCTGCAAAACCTTGTACAGCGGTTCGAATCCGCTTCAGACCTCACTAAAACAGCGCTGTAGATAACCACAGCGCTGTTTTATTTTTGTTTTGTCATACATTTGTAATACCAACCTTGCAATTATAATAGTTTCAGATTTATTTTTAGAAGAGTGCCCCATCAGCGACACTTTCATTCATATAATTATGAATGATTTTATATTTAACAATCTTATTATCTTTACGCATTATCTCGACATCAACGATGTATCCTCTTTTCTGCCAATCCACACCATCTTGTGATGTAGTCATTTCTTGCTTGGTTAAAGAATTATCATCTTCAAATATCACATTGACGGCATCTGAACTTATTGATTCTATAATACCCTTATTACCACTATTTGTTTTTTTATCATCGAATCTGGTTTGATACCAGTAGAATAATTGTTTTTTAAGAATATTGGAATTCTGTTCTTGCGGTGCAGTCGGAATTTCTTTCAATATGGATGGTGCAAATGTTTTTATTTGTTCAGCATCATTGCTATCAATTAGAACTTTGTTATCGTTCCCGGAAAATATATAAATATTTCCGCTTCCGTAATTATTGATTATGGGAGTGGTCATATCAACGCAGTTTTGTATACTGCGCATCGATGGTTTTTTATCTTCATCTGCGATTTCTTTGGCCCCAATAATATAATCTTTAATATTCTTTATATGAGCTAAGAAATCCATTACTGAATTGAATTGTTCAGTAGCTGCAAATAATGTGGGAATAACTATGGGAGCAAAGTCTACTTCAAAACTACCTTTCCGTATTTCCTCGATTTGTAATTGACGGCTTCCATAAGAAAATAATTTATACTCGTTATTTATCGCAACGAGGGCTTTGGTAAAGTCTTCTACCGCCAACGGATTATCCGTATCGATTTTATAAGTAAATTTTTGCCTTTCCATAAATGTGCATCTTTATATTGTTTTCATCAGCTCATCGGTCATCGACAAGGCTTTAATGATGCGCTGATAGTGGCGAATGTCATCATAACCGAGCACTTGGCCAGAACGATCTTTCAACCATTTCTGTGCAGGCTGGTAGCCACCGATGTAAAACTCCCACGCAGTTAAAGGCATATTGTCGAAATACTGCTCGTCGTTTATCCATACCCGGCCGATTTCTTCTGCCAATGCTTCCCAACGGATTTTCTCGACTACATTGTTACCGGCGACAGGATATTGCGTGAGGAAATTATCCAGTCCGGAATGCTCCATCAAGTGAATACGACGTAATTCGCTACCGATTCCGACCAAACGGCGAAACTCGTCGGCAGATGTCGGATAAGGTACACGTGGGAAGTCGGTTTTTAAAAACTCTTTGTATTTTTCACGATAAGCGGGACTGTGCAATATAGCATAGATATAGTCCAAGATATCTATCGGTGCGAACTTGTCCCTATCGCCGCTTTTTTCCGTCTCGAATTCCAGCCCTATATTCGCAGCGATTTTGTTGACAATTTCCAGCTTTAAGTTCGGATGGCGTAGTGTGTCGGAATCATATACGTATAAAGGAAAAACATATCCCGAACCAAATCGACCCGCAGTACCAGTTAAGTTGAATTCACATATATTCTTTGTACAAAGAATATAGCGCCAATCACTAACACATTGACGACTGGTTACCAATCCAATATTATCATCGTATAATAAATGTTGCATTACTTTTGACCGAGGTCTCCAAATAATGCGATTATCAAAATATATGTATTTTGTATCGAAAGGTCTATATGTTATCGGGAGAATAGAATCCTCGGATATGTTTTTTAGGTTGGATTTCAATATGAAATCAGCATAATTCTTTCCGAGATTATATTTGACGTTTAATGTGTTGGCGTCATAGGGCGTTTCGATAAAGTCTTGAAGTCTATTATATAAAATTTCAGCAGATTCAGCCAAAGCAAAAGAATCACCCATCGTTACAACACCGGTCGTATTTATAGGCATCAAGTCATTTATGCAAAATCCTTTTTCATACTCGCCCCGTCCGGTTTCATCTTTTGGAACGAAGAAATAGAACGGTGCAGTCGGTGATACTTTTTTAAAATCGATCGAGTATAATGTGCTCGTTGTCAGAAAATCGTATTTGGCCTGCCGCCTGCCCCAAACATCATAATGGAATACTTCCGCCAACTCGCTCTTCGCCTTTTTTCCGGTCTTGACAAAGATATTTATCGAGACGCCTTGTTGAATATCGAATACGTTTTCATCTTTCGAGCCGTCGGGGCAAATCTCTTTCTTTTTGCTGTTGCCATGAAGATCGAGAATATAAATCTTGTCAAAACTTTTCAGCAGGTTCCAACGCATGCCTCTGAACGTTGGGTTGTCGAGGAAACTATGATTGTTGATATATGCGAGCACCCCTTCGTTGTTCTTGTCTACGAATGATTGTCCCAGACGGATAAACTTTACATAGTCGTCATTCAACCAATGCTTCCGTTCGTTGAAATAAACGCTGTCGATGTATTTATAATCGTCTATGAGTTTGGAAATCCATTCGCCGTTATTTTGCGAAATGCCGCTGTACGGCGGATTGCCCAATACGACCATTACTGGCGTATCGCGCTTGATTTCGTTCGCTCCGTTTGCTTCGCGGGCGAGGAACTGGGCGAACAAGGTTCCCGTGTCTTTGTGGCACTCTTCGAGCGCATTGGTCAAAAACACGCGCAATCGTTTGTTGTCGATGGGCTTGTATCCTGTTTCCGTCAGCAACCAGTCGATTTTCAGATGCGCCATCGCATAGGATGCCATCAACAACTCGAACCCGTTCAGACGCGGCAACAAATGTTCTTCGACGTAGCCCTGCCACATTCCGGCTTGTCCTTGAAATTTGTTGTAAATCAACGAAACCACTTCGGCGAGGAATGTTCCCGTACCGGTTGCAGGGTCGAGAATCTGTACGCGGTGAAGTTCTATTTTCTGTTTCTTTTTGCCGTCTGAAAAACGTTTGTCGCGGCTCTGCTCCACACTCCGTTCGACCGCGATCTTCGACGCGTCGGCAAGGCCCGTCGGCAAATCGAACTCTTTGTGCAAAATATCGTCTACGGCCCGAACAATAAAATTCACAACTGCTTGTGGAGTGTACCATACGCCGCGACTTTTACGCAACCGGGGATCGTAGGCAGAAAGGAAATCTTCGTAAAAGTGAATCATCGGATCATTATGTTCGGTACGCTTCCCGAATCCCGACATGATCTTCTGCATATCCGCCGCACGGAACGTTTCCGCCAAGTCATCTACAATCCAACTGATACGCTCGTCGAGGTCATAACCTGCAATATATTGAAACAACTGACGCAGGAACGGATTTGTTTTCGGAATAAGTATCGCAGCTTCGGTTCTGGAAAATGTTTCGGGTGTAGGGTCGTGCAGACGCGCGGCAAACATTCCATATGTAATGGTTTGCGCATAGACATCGGCAAATTCTTTCGGCGAAATATCATGAATCAGAATGTCCTTGAAAGCATCCATCTGACTTTTCAGATTGCCATTAACGTCGTTATCTTGCAGCAGAACTTTTTCGATTACGTTGGCCAGCAATCGAGCCTTGCCGGCCATAATTTCAGCCAATTGTGACGACCGTGTAATCTTTTGCGGAGTTGCATTGCCGAAATGTTCGATAAGATATTTGAATTTTTCAAAATTATCTTTCACCGCAAGAACTTTATTGCCGTTCACTTCTGCAATTCGGATGCTGTCAACGAATTCGCCCTTTTCATAGAAGCGGAAATCGAGATAATCCGTGAAAACGATATTGTCGAGCGACAAGCGGTAGCGGTCGAACTGTTCTTTGTGCTTGTTCTTGCCGACGAGGTCTGTGTCATCGATATCCTTGGCCTCAACGAACGCGATAGGAATTCGATCGTTCTTTCGCATAAGGATATAATCCGGAGCACCGCAGGATTGACGCGCAGGTTCGTTCGATACGATCAAATGCGGCAGCAGCGACGATAAAAGTTGTTGCAATGCAGGCCTATATGTGTGTTCGCGTGCAACGCCTGTCGCGAATTGTCGTTGTATTTCCGAAATATATTCTTGAATGGTCATAGTTGAGATTTTGACAAATATAACTATTTTAAAAATGCAGCAACGTACTGTTATATAAAAATATGAAAAAATCTCAATATACAACATTAATCGAAGTGAAAAATAGACGGCTATTTTTGTGGCATAATGGACTTGTACTGGCTATTTGCCTTTCATCTCATTAACCTTGTTGTCCAAAAACTTGATCGCTTGCTGTTTCAGCTTCGCCTGTTCTTCCAACTGTACTTTCCGTTTTACGGTTCGTTCATATTCTTCGACATCCTTTTTCATCTGTCGGATTTTGGCGTTGTCGCGGTTCAGCTCGAAGGTTTCTTCCAGTTCGGCAATGCGGTCGAGCGTTGCTTCGCCTTTCATTTTGATATATCGGTATTTCAGATCGTTGTCGATGCGGTCGTAGTTGGGTTTCGCCGTCCAATACAGCATCGTACACAGCAGTACGATTGTCGACATCATGCCCGTCATTGCCCAGAATACTCCTTGCGATTCGATAGCGAGCGATATCCGGTGTTGTGTTATTCTCGGCGGCAGTTCTGTCGGGATTTCGATTGCTTCGACAGCTGCTTGCAGGCTATCTATCCCAGCTTGGGTCTTTATATTGCTTTGCTCGATGCTTTCTAATCGTCCGGTCAGCTGAGTTATTACCCCTTGATGCCGCTCTTGTTCGGAATAAACGATCTGTTCGATTCGTTGCGGCAGGTCGTTGCCGGTTAGTTGGTTATTCTTTGCTGATAGTTCGGTTTTGATGGTCTTGACCATTGCATCCTTGAAGTCTTCGTACATTTCGTAAGACATCATATCGTTTTCTTTCATAACAGGTTGTTGATTTACAGTTTACAATTTCATTTTGGGTTTGTTCACTTTTCTATCCAACATCTTTCGTTTCCGCTTCATGGCTTCAATTGCCATTGCTTCGGCTACGGTGTTGAGCAGTGCCGTAATGCGGGCGATATGTTCTTCGGGACTTTCGCCGGGTTTACGTTGGAGTTGGGCCGCAGACAATCCGACAGACAAATCGTTGGGCGGCAATGGCAATGTTCCGATATTGCCTCCGAAGTTTATCGAACCGGCATCTGTCTGACCCTTATTTCCGCTTCCGCTCATATTGCTGAACAGATTGGTAAATGCCGACCGATAATTGTCTATGGCCACATTAAAGTTCTTAGCAAGGGTTGTTCGATATTGAGTTTGTTGTTGTGCTTGCGCAAAATACCGGTTCAGTTTCGAGTAGCTGAATTGTCGGTCGATCTTTGAGCCTGAAAACTCAAAACCGTTCTTACTGAACAACACTCCTTGCTTTCGGTCGGTAGAACCGCAATACTTATAACGCATGGCAATACCGTAAATATCCGTTCTAATGCATCTTGCAAAAGGATAAGCAGGTATTTACCTTTGTGTTTCGATCGGATGCTATAAAACCGGTTATTGTGAATGTATGGACAATAAGAAATACGATCGTCTGACGAAGAGTCTGGTCTATCCGTTGATAGAGAAGTATTATGCGAGCGGCGAATTGCCGAGCACTTTTTATAAGCGAGAAGGCTTGAGTGAGAGCCAGTTTTATACATGGCGTCAGAAATATCTTCGGGATCATCCTTCGCTAGCAAAGAAGTTGGGCATTGCCCTCAAGCAGGTCGGTACGAGCGCTCGCAAATCGCCAGCGAAGTCCTCTTCGCCCGCCGAACTGCCCCCTGGTGGCGGAGGTTTCATCCAAGTCGACGTTCCGTCGGTATTGGCTTCGCCTGCAACGATCGAAGCCGTCTATGAGTTGTGCTATCCGAACGGGGTTAGATTGCGTGTTCCGGCAACGACCAGTGCGGATCGGTTTTCCACCCTGGTCAAGCTTTATTAGTTTTTTCAGGGGGGGGGTATGTTCAGCCTGGGGGATTCGGATGTTTATTACCTGAGCCGCACGTCGACGGATATGCGCAAGGGTTTCGATGCGCTGTGCGGGGAGGTTCGCCGGGGCATGGGCCGCGATCCTATAAGCGGTGAGGTTTTCATCTTCTACAATACGGGCCGGACGCGTCTGAAGTTGCTTCATTGGGAGCGCGGAGGCTTCGTGATTTACCACAAACGTTTCGAGCGAGGTGTTCTGACGCTGCCTCGTTTCGATGAGCAGACGGGCGGTTATCGGGTCACATGGCAGGAGTTGATGCTGATGGTGGAAGGAGTTTCGCTGGAGCGCATCCGGCCACGCAAACGCTATGATATTCCGTTGAAAAACAGCATAAATAATCGCCGGATTTCTTGGTAAAGCCGGTTGTTCTTCGTATCTTTGAGGTATGGAAAACGCCGCTCTGCCAGCCTCTTACATCGTCTCTTTGGAGCAACGCCTCTCGGCGCTGACCGCCGAACGGGATTCGCTCCGATCGACGGCCGAGCGGCTCTCTTCGGAGCGCGACACACTGCAAGGCGTGGTGGAGAAGATGCAGGGTGAGTTGCGGCAGCTTCGTCGGATGTTGTTCGGCCGTAAGTCCGAGCGGTTCATCCCTTCGGATCCGTCACAACTGAAGCTGGACTTCGAGGGCGAGGCGGAACTCAAAGAGGAGCGGGAGTATGCCGCCTCTCAGGCCGCAGCCCCGACGCGAGTCAAAGAACCGGCAGCGCATAGGGCCAAACCTATGGAGGATCGCCAGCGTCGCATCTTCTCGGAGCACCTGGAGCGTCGGGACGAAATCATCGAACCCGCCCAGATTCCTGCCGGCGGCAAACGCATCGGCGAGGAGGTTACCGAGTTGCTGGAATATAAGCCCGGAGAACTATACATTCGTCGCTTGATACGTCCCAAATACGCCCTGGCGCATGGCGAAGGAGTGGTTATCGGCTCTCTGCCGTCGCTGCCGCTGCCCCGCACCAATGCCGGGCCGTCGCTGCTGGCGCAGTTGCTCGTGGGCAAATACCAGGATCATTTGCCGCTGCACCGTCAAATCGGGATCTTCGTCCGGGCAGGCGTACAGCTCAAGGCTTCGACCGTTTCGGATTGGGTACAGGGAGCAGCCGAGTTGCTGGAGCCGTTATACGAGAAACTGCGGGAAAGGGTGCTGGGATGCGATTATATTCAGGTCGACGAGAGCATCATCCCGGTTCTGGACAAGGATAAGCCGGGAGCCACACGCAAGGGATATCACTGGGTGGTACGTTCGCCGGAGTTGAAATCGCTTTTCTTCCACTATGACAAGGGTTCCCGGGCGCAGTATGTCGTCGTAGAACTGCTGAAGGATTTTCAGGGCGCCGTGCAGAGCGACGGCTACGGAGCCTACGACATCTACGAGAACAAGCATGGCGTCTTGCTGCTGGGGTGCTGGGCGCATATCCGGCGCAAGTTCGAGCATGCCTTGGCCGACGACCCCGAACGGGCGGAATATGCCCTGAAAGTTATCGGACAGCTATACGCCATAGAGCGGCGGGTGAAAGAGGAAGGCCTGCCGCCGGATGAAATCAAAGCCATACGTGAGAAGGATGCTTACCCGCTAATCCGGGAGTTCGAACGCTGGGTCGAACAAAGCGCAAACTCCGTAACGCCACAATCGGCCCTGGGCAAAGCCGTACGCTATGCCTATGCATTGTACCCTCGTCTATCCCGCTACGTGACGGACGGCAGATACCGCATCGACAACAACTTGGCGGAGAATGCCGTGCGCCCGCTGGCGCTCGGACGCAAGAACTATCTCTTTTGTCGCAGCCACGAGGCGGCATATCATATGGCCATCATCTACTCGTTGCTGGGAACATGCCGCTTGTGGGAGATCGATCCCTTTCGGTGGCTTACGGATGTATTCTCCCGCATTCAGGACTGCTCCGTAAAACGACTGGAGGAACTGCTGCCCCACAAATGGTTGCCGCAGACATGAGATGCCTGTTTTAGTAAATTCCTGCATCTGAAAGAATAACAAAATCGGGGGGGGGCTACTGCCCCCCCCCTCCTGCAATGAGTTGCGTCACTCTTCCCTGTAGGGGAATCTTCATAAATGGGTGCAGGATTCTATCTCAGGTGGTATTGCGTGTGGCGGCTGACACCGGCCGTGTTGCATTTCAAGGCGCTCGTAGAGGGCAAGATTGAAAATATAATCCCTCAATTCAGTACGACTCGCATGGCGACAATAACGATAATCAGAAGGCAAACGATGCCATAAACGGAAATGAATTAAATCCGAACTGCTCGACTCCAAATAGAGAATGTCATCAGCGATTTTGTCGAAAATCCCGAAGAGACTGCCCCTGGCCGAGCATGACCGATCGGTGGGATGGAACAGATAAAGTTCACCAGAGATGAAGGCCTGATGATCGGTTTGGTTTCTTATTTTCATTTCTTCTGCACTTTTTTTGTATTATCCTAAAAGTGCGCGAAACCAAACTGCTGAATTATGGCTCAACCCGAGGATCAGTCGGTAATAACATAATACAAATCAGTCAGGAATCGCGCATTTTTGCTACGCTTCCCAACTGTTTGTCTGTTATTGTAGTTATCTGATCCTTTTTGAGCCGACAAACAGCCGCAACTAATATTGATGGTAAATATTCAGTTGCATATTTCTATAACAAATTTAGCCATTTTTTATTCCTATGCAAATTATTCAAGAAGTTATTTCTTGTATTAATGCACTTTTTCGAATACTTACAAATCTAAAACCATAATGCGGAACACAAAAGCCTTTTTATTGAGGTCGTATGCTTGATTATATCTTAAATTGTAGAGGATATAAAACTTGCTATCAAAAATATATGAGTGATGGTAATCAATCTCTGACATATAGTTTGCGTACTCCTCTGTTTTGGTAAAAGCACTCTTCTGTAATGGTGTACTATATTTCTGATTTAATCCAAAATACCCAAATACATCCTTTTCCATCAATGAAGCAATTTGCTTGACGGTACAAACCTCGTATTCATCCTCATTGCCTCCTGATAAATAAACCTTTCCGTTTTTTGCATCTATTTGATAGCATTCGTCTATTATATCATCATAAGATTTTTGGGCAAAAGCATTTATACCGCAAATGAAGGTGATAAACATAGCTAAAATAGCTTTCATTGTTATTGAAATTAAACCTTCCGCAACCTACAAAGGGATTATACAAAAAAGAAGTGGGCCGCAGTCCACATTAGTTAGGTATCGCCAAACACCCGTACACGCGCAGACGAACGACCCACTATAAGTGAGCGTTCGTGCCTGCGTGTGATTTAAAACTGGCGATTTTAACTAATCGGCACTTCTTACAATATGTTATGTCCCGAAAGACGCTACAAAGATAGCGATTTCACAGGAACTATTTCTTTTTCAATAATTCTTTCAAATCAAATAGTTTCACCTTCTTTGCCGATTGTTCGGCAAGTGTCGGACTCCATTTGATATAACGTTCAGTGGTTTTGCTGCTGCTATGCCCCATGTATTGCTTTAAGTCTTGCAGAGGCACGCCCTTTGCGCTCGCAAGAGTGGCGAACGTTCTGCGTGACGAATGATAGGTCAGACGCTTGTTTATCTCGGCCATTTTTGCAAGCTCCCGCAAGGTCTCATTTATAACTTGCTTGTCGTAGTGATAAAAAATATGATTTTCTTTTTCTACGTTGTTTAAATTGCCTTCTGGGGCAAATTCCAACATCTCTTCTGCCAATGGCGGCAATGGAACATATAGCGGTTTTTTGACCTTTTGCATCTTTATTCCCAAAACAATGGGGTTGCGGTTTACATCCAAATCTCTCCATTTGACCGCTAATGCATCGCCGATTCTTAATGCCGTAGCACAAGAAAAGAGGTACATCACTAATACACGATATTGTTTGCTTCCTACTTCAACCTTATGCAACAAGAGATAGAGCCGTTTTACCTCTTCCTCTTCCAAAAACACATCGTTGATAATATCTTCAGGCAAAGCCAAATCGCCCGTGCGATACGGATTTTTGATAGGGATATTCTGAGCCTCAATGTATTTAATGATAGCTCTGATATGCTTGATTCGGTTGTGCCGGCTTCCTTTCACATCCCCTTTGCCGCTTTCTTCGCCACGCTTGATAAGGAACTTTTCAAAGTCCGAAAGCAACTTTGCGCTCACGTCCTTAATCCGTATCTCAGCACGGAACTCCCGCAATGATTTAAGCGTGGTTTCATACCCTTTTAACGTGCTTTCTCCGATTTTGCCGGTCTTCGTCCGTTTCGAAATATAATCATTAAAAAAGCATAAAAAGATTGGTTTTCGGGTCGCTCCGCTTTGGCCTGTTTTTGAGAGACGATTTCCCGCAATATCTCTTTGGTTATCTCGATGCCTTCCAATTCGAGTTTACGGACTTCTTGTCGGATGCGAGTTATCTCTTTTTGAAGAATCAGATCAATGTCGGGGTCAGATGCGTTTTGTCTTTCGCTATCCCATTCTTTGGACAGCAAATCAATCCCTATTGGAAATTTAGGCTCTTCACCGTCAATCCTACGGAAACGGACATACAAAGGCATTCTGCCGTCTTTCTTTTTCTTATCGACACGCAGATATAACGTCGCCCGTTGTAGTCTGATCGCCATATTTGTATATTTTCTTCACGCTAAGATAATCATATTATCCGTTATCGCCTGAAAATGTGCTAATGTCTTTTGCTGACTCCTTGGCGATTGAGAGGTCGTATTTCAGATAGCGTTGAGTCATATTGACCGACTTATGCCCTAAATACTTCGAGATTTTATATATATCGACACCATCCATGACGAGCAGGGTAGCGAAAGTATGGCGGCTCTGATGATAGGTTATATGCTTGTCAATTCCCGCCTGTCTGGTCTGCTTTCGGAGAGTTTGGTTTACCGTTGGTTCGGCGTATTGGTAAAATATCTTGTCGGTATCTTTTATAGCCTTGTCCCGTATCTTTTCCAAGAGAATCTCACAAGCCATTGGGAACAGAGGAGTGATAACCTCGGTTTTGGTCTTAATCATCACTTTGCGGATCAGATTATTTTGAAAGTCGATATGACGCCACTCCAGATCCATTGCATCCGAAAATCGCAGGCCACAAAAGCAGGAGAATTGGTACATCTTCAAAATCTGATATTCTTTGGTAGTTGGAGCAAAGCGTTTGGTATATTCTATCAGCGTATGAAGTTCCGATTTGTCAAGGTAAATTTCCTTGACCTCTGAATTGGGCATCTTGAAGAACCGATATGGATTCTCAATCGGGATATTATGCTTCTGAATATCGAGAATCACCGTCCGCAGGTTTTTATGCTTGGGGTTACGACCTCCTGATGAGTTGCCGTTTACCCCTCGCATATGGTCATCGAACTTTTCAATGAGCGATAACGACACATCGCAGATTCGGAACTCCTTGCGAAATTCTTTCATCACGTTGTAGGTCGTCATATATACCCGTATTGTTTCGGGGTTTATCCCCTCTTTGCGTTTCCTTTCTACAAAATCAAGATAGTAATCGTAGAATGAACTGAGTTCGGGTTTGACCTTTCGCTTCCCCGAATAGAAGTCTCGGATCAAATCCAACGTCAATTCCTGCCCGTCTGCCAAACATCGGTTGATATGGGGGTCTAACTCTAAGACCTTCTTGTTTAACTGGATTAGCAATGCCTTATTTCGTGGCTCGTTCTTGCGTTTGTCCCATTGGTCAGGGAAGGCATCGAGGTTAGTGGGTATCTTGGTATCACGAAACCCAACCCGAACACGTAGGTAGATTGGGTATTTACCGTTTCGCTTCAACGGCTTATCGGTTCGGATACATTTACAAATGGAATATTCTGCCATATAACAACTTAACTCGCATGAACTAAGTTAGTTGGGAGTTTGGAGACGGCAAAATATTTATTGGAGAAAATTCGACGCAATACGTTATTTATTTATTATTTTTAATGAGTTTTAAACTCATTTACTATGACCGTCCAAGAGATACTATCAGAATTTGATATTGAAGGTAAACGATTCAATTTTTTAGTTTATGCATCACAATATCGTAGTTGCGATGATGCAGAAAAAAGCACTACCGCTTATCAAGCAGAAGTTATGGCTTCTGAGTTAACAGAAGATTACACAAGTGATAATGACGCTTTTAATGGGAAGTTCTATTTTGGTTCGTATCTGGTTTTTCAAGACAACAATACAGGGGAATTCATAGAATCTCCAGACAGAAAGCTCATTACACCAGAAATAATATCATATTGGGAAATTCGTATCAATGATGCAAAGAATTGCATGTTGAAAGCCCGTTATTCTGGTTTAGTATGGGATTTTAAATCGTTCGTAACGGGTGAAAAGTGCGATATTGAAATTGCTCGCACGTATATACGATCCTTAATTTGTATCATTAATAATGATTCTTTATCTCATCCTATATTGGGGGTAAAACAAGCTGAACGAGCAATAAAATTATCAAAAAAGTTAAGCCAAGCAGATTTGTTAGACGAAGCTAAGTTGGCTTTACGTAATTTAATATCAAGGCATGGAAAAGGGAATGCAGTAGGAATATGGGGTTCTGCATATCGAATTAGCACAGAATGTCCTAATAGTTATACAAGTGAGGAGCAAAAGGCTTTAATTGTCGATTTAGAAACTCGATTTATACAAATATATGATATGTCAGCATCTGAAGAGGAAAAACGAGACCCTTGGTTGCTGATGGACTTAGCAGATATTTTATCAGGATATTACAAAAAGCATTCTCCTGATAAAATAGAGGATTTATTTGAAAAAGTTGAAGAATCTTTTGATGCTATCATTTCCGATATGGCAAAATTGCAATTAGTCGGAAATTATAGCCAACTTCACAAATTATTAGTCAAATATGGATTGCAGGATAGAGCCGCCAAACTAAGTATTAAGATAGCTAAATTCGGAGAGGGCATTCAAGATGAAATGCAAGAATTTAAACAAGAGTTCACTGTGTCTAAAGAAGATCTGGACTCAATCATAAATTCCATTTTACAAAATGATAATATTGAAACCTCGTTTGGTCGTTTTACATATTCATTTATCCCTAAGACGGAGCGTGAAAAAGAGAGTCTCGAACATATTGTCAAAGGTGCCCCATTCCTGCATATGATTCCTCAATCAATTTTTGATGAAAAAGGCCGCGTAAAAGCTATCGTAGGAGATATTGAAACTGACCTCGAAGGAAACTTAGTTGTACATATATCCATGTCAATGAAGTTTAATGCAATTTTTATCAATGCCGTTATTGAAGAAGGGAAGCAAAGAGATATTTTCACAATAGAAAATATATTGTCATTTATTACTAAATCTCCATCTATCAAAACGGATAGAATTCCTATTATTACAAGAGGGCTTGAAGCCTATTTCAATCAAGATTATTTAGTTTCTACTCATTTACTCATACCACAACTCGAAGAGGCAATTAGAAATATTTTGGAAATAGGAAATATACCAACTCTTAAACCCAATAAATCAGGAAAGGCCTTCCAATTAAGAATTTTGGACGAAATGTTAAGAGACCCTATTGCCGTTCAACTATTAACAGATGATTTCGCAAATTACCTTAGAATATTGCTGACAGATAATAGGGGTTGGAATTTAAGAAATGATATATGCCATGGAATTGCCTCGCCTGATCTTTTCAACAAGATGACGGCAGACAGGATAATTCATGCGCTATTATGTTTTGGCGTTTTTAGAATTAAGTCTGAATAATTAGAGGGGGCGCAAAAAGGGGCTTATATTTTTCGATGCCGAACAAATGACTACAAACACTGGGTTATCGAGAGAAGTTTAGCTATCTCAAAATCACAGATCTAAAATATAACTATCAGATAATCAGCTATACAAGCCTTTCGCTTCAGACCTCACGAAAACACCGTTACAATTTACTTGTAACGGTGTTTTGTTTTTGGTTTGTACGGCAAGTGCAAAATGCATTTGCTTGGTTAAGATTTGAGATTATCTCTGATAATAGATTAGGTAATTGTTAATCAAAAAGTATATTGTTGATAGTCAGTATAATAATAGTTGGATGTTAGGAGTAATCAAATAATGGAATGTTAAGCATAATACGGAATATAAGAATTAAATTTTTTCGATGTATTTTCAGGATCTTGTGCTTTTATGTAGCCTGCGGATACTGCTGCTGATATTACTCGTGAGATCATTGCTGAATTTTTTTTACTCACACCCATGCGTCTCTAAAAGATTGATTTGTCAGTGCTCCGCCACTTTCGTTTAATATACATGCATGCTGATAACAAGCTCTAATTCGTTCTTCATTATCCATCTCTCCAAATTTTTTAGGGGGATATAAGAATATGCGAGTATGAGTTTCGTTTTTTGTAATTTTGACTGGTGGTAAACATCTCTCTTCAATAGCAGTAATTGCTCTGTCAATTCCACTTCCTCTTCGTTCGCAAATTCCTAATGTATAGAGTTTCTGAGCCATTATTTCATTCCGGGAATGAGGTGGAAGATCAATTAATCTATTAACATCGTTTAAAGGGGCTCCTGCATTAGTAATAGTTAATCTATTAGAGAAAATCTCAATAGATATTTTTACACCTGAAATAGCAAAATCTTGATGTACTAATGCATTGGCAACAAATTCTCTGATGGCAACAGCAGGGTAAATTGGAACATTTTGCCTAATCCCTGCATTAATTATTTCTGTCTGTGGTATTAGTCCTATTATATATTTGATTAAACCCTCAAATCCAACTGCGTATCCAAACTGTCCAATCTGTTCTGATTCTAAATTTAAATTGTTTGCTCCGGTATATTTTCTGACAATCACGGTCTTTGATTGTAAAGTAGAGAATTCATGTATATTATTTGCAAACAGTAAAGCACCTACATTTGTAATGCTCCAAGAATTATTTTCGAATTTACACAAATCATTTTCTTTTAAAGTGTTAAGAATCAAATCGCTTGTCGTAGGTAATCTTTTATCTGACAATTCGTAAAATTTCTTATAATTTAATAACCGTAATACTTCATCACTTGTCAGATGCTCTTTTGCGACTTGCATTTCAAACGAAATACCTTGCGTCCTTGCCATCATTGCAATTATTTGCTGTTTGGATAATTTTATCGTTGTTCCGGCAGTTCGGCCATAACAATTAAACGGTTCCTTCCCTTTTACTCCAATTGGTTTGTCTGCTTGCTCTGGTATATATACGAATAATAAATTATGACCTTCAAATTCTAAAACATCATGTTCAATTATTATTGATCGTGTCAAATTATTTTGGGCAATACTTGATAATTTTTGTATTATATTATCTATTGTCGGTTTGTCTAATGAAAAATGTGTGCCATTGTCATTTACTCCGTAAACGAGTAAACCACCTCCTTGTTGGTTTGAAAAAGCACAAAGATGCTGTGCTAGCCTCTCTGTTTTAGGAGAAATATCTGTTTTCCAATCAATTTCATTCTTTTCAGTTGGAATAGGATATAAACTTTCTCTTAATATTGTGATTGCATTTTCCTGCCATTTCATAGTTTAGTGTTTTTTCTAATCAAATAGAAACTTGTTGATTATAAGATGTTTGTAGTTGTAGCGCAAAGTTAAATCAAAAGAAACCCTTGTGTTTGTTGAAAAAATGTTTATAACTAATTTTATGAAGTTCCTAATTTGTCATTGTTCTCTCTATAAGAACAAAAATATAAAATAATTCCTATCTTTACCCCTGCGAACATCATAATATAAACACTATGTTTCTATACGCTCTTGGGTAGTATGGCACTAAACCATATGCGCAGAACCGTTGGGGCTTCCGCCCGCGAACGGTACTCCCAGAGCTTGAAATATAGTGATGTGTGATGTTCGCAGCTGCGCATTTTTTTTGTTTTTATGCGAACATCACACATCGTCCGCGTTCCGACGCAGACACGCCGTAAGGCCAGCCGCAGGCGGTTCCCGCCGTGCAACCTCCCGATTCGTTTCCATTTCCACCCGCCGGATTAGCAAATAGTTGCTAACCAAACTTTTATTCTCTTTGTTGTGCCCAGCGCACGATAAGGACAGCCCTCACTATGTCTAAATTCTAACAATCAACCAAATGGAAACGAATCAAAACCCTGTGCAAGAACAATCTGCACAACGCATAACCCCCGAAAGTACCCAAGCCGAACAACAGCCCGTACCCTCTTCGGAACAGCCGACGGGGCAACTTGCTCCAAAGCCAGAACCACAACCCGAACAACCAACGGAAAAACTCTACAATCCAGCTGAAGCCGCCCAAATTGTGAATTGCCTGACGGACGGCTATTTTGCCCCCGAATATATCCTGCTGTTCGGAAAATTGGTCGGCGGTACACGCCATAGCGACGCCATGGCCTATGACTTGCTGATGGTCGTGCGCGAAACTCCCGAATACGATTGGATGCGGGCGAAGCGGCTACTCCGCTACAGAATGCCCGTCAAACACCGGGATATTGCATACATCAATCTCTATATTATGACGTTAAACTACGTTGAATCCAACAAGACGCCCTTTCTCTATTTCGCGCATTCCGAGGGCGAATTGCTCTATTGCAGCGATCACTACCATTTCCGCCGCCCGAAACACCCGATCAACTTTGCCGCAGCCTATGCGGACGCCAAATTTCATTTCGATACGTTCCGGATGCTGGGCAACGAATTGATCGAACAGGCGCAGGACGCCTTCAGCGAGAGCCGCAATATGCGTCTGGCGGCTTTGTTCATGGCGCAGGCTACGGTCTACTTTTATCATACGCTCTATTATGTTTATCACGGGCTGGAGTTCGATATTCACGATCCGGTCGTGATGCACGAACGGATGCGGACGCTCTCGACGCAGCTGATGCTGGTTTTAGACGATAACCATATCGAAAATATCTTCACGCTGCCGCGCCTGAAGAGTTTTCTGGTAAAGGCACGCTACGACATTGGTTTCGATGTTGCGCCGCAGGAATTGGAAATGCACCTGCAACGTGTCGAAAAAATGGGACATATCATCGAAAACTACTGCGGCTTGCGGCTGGAGCTTTATAAAGAGTTGAGCGAACGGCAATAAGCGGCCAATCATCCGAACGAACGGGGGTTTGCGGGATTACTGACAATCCCGCAAGCCCCTGTTTCGTTTACGAAAACATAACCTTGCCGATAGACACACGGCAATTCCTGCGTTCTGCTATCGGGCACATGCAGCTACCGTTTGGAAAGTTTGATTGGAACAGTTCGTGCGGCGGATTTCCTTCAACTATCAGACATCCGTAAAGAGGTTGAGCTGGTGGAGCATCGTGAAGGCGAAGGAGGCGCCGATGATGATGCACAATACCACCAGCAGTGCGTTCAGTACCCGGGGCGAAGGCTTTGTCGGCCGGCCCTCGTTACTGCGGATATATTCGCGGAAGAAGATGTAGAGTGCCGGCACGATGCTGCATGCCAGGAGGTAGTCCTCGGGGATGCCGAAGAAGTAGACCTTCGAGAGCCCGATCAGCGCCCAGTGGCAGAGGAACATGGCCAGCACGATGTTGATCCGCTCCGAAAAGGCCAGCATCAGCCCGATGGTGAATACGGCGACCGAACACGGCATCACGGGCGTGGTGACCATCGGGAACGTACGCCCCAGCGCCAGCGAAAAGAGCGGGTAGACGAGCGGCATGGCGAACAGCAGCAGTGCGAAGCCTGTATGGTTGTGCGTGCGTTGGAGCGAAGCGTGTTTCACGACCAGGTCGTACACCCAGATACATCCCATGATCGCCCAGAAGAGCGCCAGCATGTCGTTGTGCTCGCGTTGTTCGCCGTATAAGAGGTAATAGACACCAGCGATCCAGAAATTGAGCAGCGCCATAAAGGTCTTCATGGCGATGCGTACCCCGGGCGTCGGACGCAGATAGAGTAGCAGCGTCAGCGTGGCCGCAACCAGCGTCAGTAGGATCTGTACGGGCCATGTCGCGGCGTTATAGGAGGCGATGGTGTTCCAGAAGATTTCCATGGATCGTTATTTGTCGGTATGCTTGCGGCGCCGCGTGAGCGAGAATGCCTGGTGGTTGAATACAAAGATGGGCAGCGTAGCCCCCGCTGCCAGCAGTGCGATCACGCTCAGCGATACGGTTGCGTTGAGGAAGAATTGCTGCATGTATTGCAACCCCTCCCCCGGGTCGTTGAGCGATTGCAGGAACATGATGAGCGAAAAGACGGTCTTGTAGGCATAGATGCCGGGAACCATCGGCAGCAGGGCGGGGATGTAGAGGGCCGTCATCGGGCAGCGGATGCTGCGCCCCAGCCACAGGCTGCCGAACCCGATGCTGATCGAGGCGAACAGCGAGGCCGTGGCGATGTCGACCGAAAAGCAGTGCATCAGGCAGAACCGCAGGGCGTGCCCCATGGCCGCCAGCAGGGCGATACGGGGGAAAGCCCGCATCGGCGGGTCGGAAACGGCGCCGAAACCGATGGCCGCGATGGCCGCAAAGAGCCCGTCGAGAAGGATGTCCGCAGCGATCATAGCAATCCGTCTTTAACCATTAACAATGTTGCCGACAGGCCGATGGCGATGCAGATGATAAGCAACAGGGCGTTGATCAGGCGGCTGCACCCGATCAGAATGTGCCCCTCGACGATGTCGATCACGCCGTTGATGAGCGGTACCCCCGGTACGAGGAACAGGACGCTCGTCGCGAGCGCCGTTTCCGCCGAGCAGTCGAACCTCAGGGCTGCCGAGGCGCACAGCGACGCCATGAAAGCCGAAATGATGAAGATCAGGAAGTGGTTCACACCGTGTGCCTGCATACGCTGTTTGGCGGCGAAACCCACGAGCGTCGAGGTGAAGACGATGCCCATGGCGATCCAGTCGCCCCCGAACAGCCGGCAGAACGAGGCGTTGGCCAGCCCCACGGTCAGCAGGACGAAGATTGGGTCTATGCGCGGTTTTGCAGTCAGTTCGTCGTAGCGCTTCCGGATTTCGGAGAGCGGAAGCCCTTCGTCCAGCGCATCCCAGCTCAGGGCGCTCAGGTCGGAGTTGCGCTCGAAGCTGACCGGCAGCGCCGGGATCTTCACTACGCGGGTGATGGCCTCGCCGCTCTCTTCGTCGTGGGCGGTGATGATCGTGCTTTTCTGGAAACTCGACAACTGGAGGTCGACCCCCTGCGAGGCTCCGATACGCTGCGAGTTGCGGATCACGCGCGAGGTGTGCACGCCCGATCCGAGCAGGTAAGTCGCATATTCCGCAATGAAGTCGAGGACTTCCGTCAGCTCTTGTCTGGTCTTCATAACGAGGGCAAAAATAGTCCATTTCGGGCAAACCGCCATTGTTGGGGCCGAAAAAATTACACCGTGATGCCCGTAGGGTTTCTGCGCCGGGTTTCCCGGGGGGGGCGGACAACTCCTCCGGGGCGCCCGGAAAAAACCTATGGCCTGCGCCGGAACAGCTCCGTGATGTCTTGCATGGCGCCTTCCTTTCCGACCCTGTAAAGGCGCTGGTTGGTCGTCGGCGACGTCAGCGGCCCCAGCTCCTCGACCCAGCCTCCCAGCTTGATGTAGTCGAACGACTGCGGCCGCAGCCCCTCCGGCAGCCGGGCGCGTCCCGAATACCAGCCTGTGTGCAGCACCGGGAATTTCTGCCGCACGACGTCGGCCAGCGCGGCGATCTCATGCGGTGCGGCGTCTCCGCCCATGAAACAGACGCAGGTCACCGAGCGCCCGTAGCGGGCGAGTATCCCGCACAGCTCCGCCTCGTCGAGCACCCGCCCCATGTCGGCCTGCAAGTGCAGGCTGTGGCACCCGCGGCAGCGGTTGGGGCAGTTGGTGATGTTGATCGCCAGCGTCGTTTCGCAGGGTATTTCCGCGAATACGATGTCGAAATTGTGGTATCTGACCATCGTCCGTTTACTCCGCTTTGGCGTAATAGCGGTGTGCGGCCTCCTTCTGGCGCGCGGCCGAGAAGTTCGACACCCGTTTCATGTAGCCGATCACGCGGGTCAGGTAGTCCAGGTTGTCGCCGTGGCACTCGGGGCACTCCTTCAGGTAGCGCTTGTCGATGTGCCCGCACTCGTTGCATACCGTGTTGGGGATGTTGAACGTGAAATAGTTGCATCCCTCGGCGGCCGCTACGCGCAGCAGGTGGCGGTACTGCTCCTTCGAAAGGTGGTCTTCGAGGTTCATGTGCAACGCCGAACCGCCCGTGAGGTGGTCGATATAACGGCGGCCGTGGAGCCTGAACTTGTCGATCACGTTCAGCGATTCGTCCTCGACGACATAGAAATAGGAGTTGTAACAGTCGCGCGGTACGACGTAGCCGTCCTCGCGATCCCATTTGGCGTGTTTCACGCCCACGTTCTCGGCCGGGATCATCTCGCAGTTGAACATGAGCTCCTTCGAACGGTACTTCTTGTTGTAGCGCTCGATCAGCCCCAGTACGCCCTGTACGAAACCGACGTAGTCGTCGTTGTCGTTGATCGGGATGCCCAGGAACTCGGCCGCCTCGACCAGCCCGTTGACGCCGATCGTGAGGTACTGGCGCGCGAGGTTGATATAGCCCGCGTCGAACAGGGGCAGCATCCCCTTGGCCTGCAAATCCTTGAGGTTCTCGTTGTAGGCCGTCTGCACCTTGTGCACCAGGTCGACGATCTCTTCGAGGTAGGTCAGGTAGTGCATGCCGTTCTTCACGGCATACTGGATGCAGCGGTTGAGGTTGATCGTCAGCACGCTCTTCGAACCGGTCGATACGCCGCCGGCGCCGAGCGTGTAGCTGAACCCGTTGTCCTGTATCTCGTTGCGCAGGCGGCAGCACGACGACAGCGAGTCGGCGTTGTCGCTGATATAGGTGAAGAACGAGTGCCCCTCGGAGTACATCTGCGCCGTGATGTCGCCCCATTCCTTGTCCATCACGTCGCCGTCCCTGGTCAGCAGGGCCATCGTCTCGACCGGGAAGGTCAGCACGGTCTTCGTGCGCTCGCGGTTGAACCACGTCATGAAACGCTTTTGCAGCCACGACAGCGATTCCCAGTGCGGCTTCGTCCCGTCGGGGAATACGAATTCGCCGAACAGGCTTTCGAAATAGTAGCGGTCGTAATAGGCCACGTTCCAGAACACGGCCTGGAAGTTACGCGCCCCCGTGGGCTGGTTGATCGAGTAGACGATCTGTTCGAAACAGTCCGTAATCATCTTGTCGATCGTCCGGTGCTTTTTCGAGAGGTCGACCACCTCGTCCGCCCGCTTGTAGTAATCTTCTCCGTACTCCTGTTCGATGAAATAGTTCATATACATCAGGAACTCCGGCGTGGCGCAGGCGCCCGAGAGCATCGACGATACGATGAAGACCATGTTGACGAAGCCGCCGCAGAACGACTTGAGATTGGTCGGGCGTGTCGAGTTGCCGCCCACCGAGAGCGTGCCGTTCAGCAGCCACGGGTACATCGTGATCGAAGCGCAGTAGTTGGCCATCGACGTTTCGTCGTTCTTGTAGATGAAGTGGTCTTTCAGCAGGCGGAGGTATTTGTCCGAGAGTTCCTTGCCGTACATCTCCTTGATGCGGTCGGTCAGCAGCCGGCGGTTGAGCCGGATGAAGTTCTGTTTGGGCAGTTCGCCGATCAGCGTGGCGATGTTCTTGTTCTCGACGTTGGCGTTGGCATCGTATTTCGAACCCGTCGCGGGGTTCGAGGCATCGCAGTAGTTGATCAGGAATTCGAGTTTTTCGCGGTCTTCGCGATCCTCGGTGTGCTTCTGGCGGTAGAGCATGTAGCTCTTGGCCACGGCGAAATAGCGTTCGGCCATGAGCGCCACCTCGACCTGGTTCTGTATCTCCTCGACATTCATGCCGTCGGAGATATGTACGCGGCTGAGTACCGACGTGAGGTCGTCGTCGGTGGCGTATCCGCCTACCGAAAGGAATGCCTTGCTGATCGCGCGTTTGATCTTCTCGAGCGAAAAGGGGGCGCGCTTGCCGTCGCGCTTGACGATGTAAATTTCCGAAATGCCCATAATGTATCTGTATTTGTTTGTAAGTCTTGCCGTACGGAGGCGGCATCTCCGCCTGCGTAATACGCAGGACAGCCATGTCCTTACCCCTGAATTGTTCGGTGTAAATATCTGTTCCGGGCACCGCCCTAAATCCCGAAGGCGGATGTCGCAGCTCGCAAGGCAGGTCTTCTGGCTCGCCCCATCCGCACGCCTTCCCGTCCCGGGGGACAGTGGCTCAAGAGAGTGCGGAACGCAATCGAGGCTTACAGCTACGGGAATAGCCCCTGATTCTCACAGGAGTTCCCTTTTGATCCCGTGCCGGCAGCCGCCGGCGGGGAACCTTGCTCCGGAACAAATGTAGACATACTTTCCCGGATCGCAAATATGCGTGCGGGCAATTAATGAACAAATTGTAAACAAAAAATGCAGGGACATTCCGGCCCTGCATTTCCTTTTCCGGGACGCCCGTCCGCAACCCGGTGAGCGTCAAACCTCCTGCCTGTCCGCGCCCGTTCGCTCCCCGCTTTATTTGCGCATCGAGAGCGAAATCCGCCCGCGGGCGGTGTCGATCCCGGTGACCCGCACCTCGACCTGCTGTCCCAGGTGCACGACCTCCGCCGGCGAGGCGACGTAGCGGTCGGCCATCTGCGAAATGTGCACCAGCCCGTCCTGCTTGATCCCGATGTCGACGAAAGCCCCGAAGGCCGTGATGTTGGTGACGATGCCCGGCAGCGTCATCCCTTCGCGCAGGTCGCCGATCGTACGTACGTTCGGGTCGAACGAAAAGGCCTGCAGCTGTTCGCGCGGGTCGAGGCCGCACTTGTCCAGCGCTTCGACGATGTCCGTCACGGTCGGAATCCCGACCTGTCCGTCCACGTATCTCTCGGGTTTGATGCCCCTGCGCAGCTCCTTGTCGGCGAGCAGCCTGTCGACCGTCACGCCCGCGTCGGCGGCCATCCGCTCGGCTATGTGGTACGATTCGGGATGCACGGCGCTGTTGTCCAGCGGATTCTGCCCGCCGACGATGCGCAGGAAACCCGCGGCCAGTTCGTAGGCCTTGGCGCCCAGCCTCGGCACCCTGAGCAATTCTTTGCGGCTCTTGAAATCGCCGTTCGCGGCGCGGTACGCCACGATGTTCTCCGCCAGCGCCGGCCCCAGTCCGGAAATATAGGTGAGGATGTGTTTCGAGGCGGTGTTGATGTTCACCCCGACCCTGTTTACGCAGCTTTCGACCACCGTATTGAGCCTGGCCTTGAGTTTTCCCTGGTCGACGCTGTGCTGGTATTGCCCGACGCCGATCGACTTGGGGTCGATCTTCACCAGCTCCGAGAGCGGGTCGATCAGCCTCCGGCCGATGCTCACCGAGCCGCGCACCGTCACGTCGTAATCGGGAAACTCCTCGCGCGCCGCGGCCGACGCCGAGTAGACCGATGCGCCGTCCTCGCTGACCATGAATATCTCCACGGCTCCGTCCAGTCCCAGGCCGCGCACCAACTGCTCGGTTTCGCGCCCCGCCGTACCGTCGCCGATTGCGAAGGCCTCGGCCTTGTATTTCCCCGCCAGCGCCCGCAGCGTTTCCGCCGCTTCGGCATAGCGGCCCTGCGGCGGGTGCGGGTAGATGGTCGTATTGTGCACGAGGTTGCCCTGTGAGTCCAGGACGACGACTTTGCAGCCCGTGCGGAATCCGGGGTCGATGGCAATCACGCGCTTCTGCCCCAGCGGCGCCGAAAGGAGCAGCTGCCGCAGGTTTTCGGCGAATACCCCGATTGCCTCGTCGTCGGCCTTCTCTTTGGCGGCCGCGAGCAGCTCGGTCTCTATCGACGGTCGGATGAGCCGCTTGAGCGAGTCGGCCACGGCGGCCTCCATATATGTGCGCGTTGCCGATCCGGGACGTATGAACCGGCGGCAGAGCGCTTCGGTGATGCGCTCCGTGTCGGCGTCGATCGAGATGCGCAGGATCCCCTCGTCTTCGCCGCGACGCATGGCCAGGAACCGGTGCGACGAGATGCTGCGCAGCGGCGACGCGGCGTCGAAGTAGTCCGAATACTTCGCTCCCTCGGCCTCCTTGCCCTTCACGAGCTTCGAGTGCACCGCCCCTTCGCGTCCCATCGTGCGCCGCACGGTGTTGCGGGCCTGTTCGTCCTCGGATATCCTCTCGGCGATGATGTCGCAGGCTCCTGCAATGGCCTCTTCGGGGGTCGCTACCTCGGCCGTGACGAAGCGTTGCGCCTGACGCAGAAGGTCGTGTGCCCGTTGTGCCATGACGATGTCGGCCAGCGGTTCCAGCCCCCGTTCGCGGGCCGCCGTGGCGCGTGTGCGGCGCTTGGGTTTGTAGGGCAGGTAGATGTCCTCCAGCTCCACTGCGTCCCAGCACTCTTCGATCCGTTTGCGGAGCTCCCCGGTCAGTTTGCCCTGCCCCTCGATGGTTGCCAGGACGGTCTGCCTGCGGGCTTCCAGCTCGGTGAGCCTGTCCAGTTGTTCCTTGATCGCCCCGATCTGCAATTCGTCGAGCGAGCCGGTCGCTTCCTTGCGGTAGCGGCTGATGAAGGGGATCGTGGCGCCTTCGCGCAGCAGGCGTACCGTGCCCTGCACCTGCGGGAGGCTGATCCCGAGTCTTTGTGCTATGATTCGTTCCGTCATTCTGGTCGTGTTGGGTTGCAAAGATAGGAAATTGTCGCTGAACCCCCGCATAAAAAAGGCACGCCGTGAAAAGCGTGCCTGTTGCGTGTGCGTCGTGTACGCACTGCGTCCCCGTTGCGAGCCTGTGGGGTCAGTATCCGAACTTCGCCGCCGCCAGCCGCATGTGGCCGATGATGTCGACGCCGAACGGGCAGTTCCGTTCGCAGCGGCCGCAGGCGATGCACTCCGAGGCGTGGTGCGGCAGGAGCCTGTAATGTTCGCGTACCGTCTCCGGTATCTCGTGCTGTGCCAGGGTCAGGTTGTAGTATTTGTTCACACCGGCGATGTCGATCCCCACCGAACACGGGGCGCAGTGCCCGCAGTACATGCAGTGCCCTTCCCACGAGAATTTGTCCAGCCCGGCCAGCGCCCCCGTGTAGTCGCGTTCCGCGGCCGTGGCCGAACACCAGCCCAGTGCCGCTTCGATCTCGGCGCGGCTGCGGCAGCCGGCCATTACGGCCGCTACGCCGGGGCGCGTCAGGGCGTATTCGAGGCATTGTACCGGGGTCATCGGGCGTCCGAAGGGCGAGTTGGCGTCGCTCAGCAGGTCGCCTCCGCCGTAGGCCTTCATCACGTCGATGGCGACCCCTTCGCGTTCGCAGAATTCGTAGAGCCGTTGCCGTTCGGGGTCGATGTTGTGCAGCTCCCGCGCGTAACTCTCGTCCGCCCAGAGCGTATCCACGTCGTCGCTCGGCGGCAGCAGGTCGTAACAGGGGTTCACCGAGAACATCAGCACGTCGATGAGCCCCGTCCGGGCCGCCATGTGCGCGACCACGGGGTTGTGGCTGCTCAGACCGATGTGGCGGATGCGCCCTTCCGACCTGAGCCGTTGCGCCAGGCGCATGATCGGGCCGTCGAGCACCTCGCGCAGGTCGGCCTCGGCGTCCACGTAGTGGATCATCCCGATCTCCACATAGTCCGTTCCCAGTCGTGCGAGCATGTCTTCGAACGCCGCCAGCGATTTCTCCGGGTCGCGCGTGCGCAGGTACTGCCCCTCTTCCCAGACCGAGCAGAGGTGCCCCTGTATGACGAACTTCTCGCGCCTGCCCGCCAGCGCTGCGCCGATGTTGCTGCGCAGCGTGGGGTTCGAGGCGTAAAGGTCGAGGAAGTTGATGCCGTTGCGGATGGCGAAATCGAAATCGGCCCGTACCTCTTCGGCCGTCTTGTCCGTGAATCCCTCGCAACCCAGCGCAATGGCGCCGACCTTCAGTCCTGTGCGCCCCAGTATGCGGTACTCCATCCTATTCCAGTTCCACGAGTTCGTATTGCTGCGAGCCCAGCCCGATCGCTTCGCCGTGTTCCAGCGTGTGGATGCCGTGGCGCGACTCCATGCGTTCGATCAGGTGCACCTTGCCCGGGTCGGGCGATGCGTAAACCAGGTCGACGCACGCCTTGTCCAGCGCCACCGGGTCGGTCGAGGCCAAGATGCCGATGTCTCCCATCTTCGGGTCTTCGGGATGCGCGTCGCAGTCGCAGTCCACCGACAGGTTGTTCATCACGTTGATGTAGAGTATCTTTTCCCCGCAGTGGTCTGCCACCGACTTGGCCGCCTCGGCCATCGACTCCAGAAAATCGTCCTGCGCGGGCAGGTTGCCCCACATCTGGGCGGCATTCTTGGTCTTCCCGGCCGAATGTATCCACGCCTTGCCCGCCGACGAGGCGATGCCGATCGAGATGTTCTTCACCGCACCGCCGAAGCCGCCCATGGCGTGCCCCTTGAAGTGCGAGAGCACCACCGTGAAGTCATAGGCGGGGTAGTGCGACCCCACGAAGTTCTCCCTGAGGTGCCTGCCGCCCTTCACGGGCAGGCTTACCTCGCCCTCGGCATCCATGATGTCCACCGGGGCGATGGCCGTGAAGCCGTGGTCGGCGGCGGCCTTCAGGTGGTTTTCCGTGCTGGCGCGTCCGCCGCCGTAGGCGGTATTGCATTCGACGATCGTGCCGTCCACCTTCTGCACCAGCTCCTTGATAAGCTCCGGCTTGAGGAAGTTGTGCCCGCCGGGTTCCCCCGTCGAGAGTTTCACGGCCACCTTGCCCGTCGCCGGACGCTCCAGCGCCTCGTACAGGCGCACCATATTCTCCGGCGTGATGTCCCGCACGAAATAGACCTTGGGTGCCTCGGGCGCTTCTCCGCCGCCCTGTGCCGATCCGCAGGCCGGGGCCGTGAAAGGCAGGATCGACAGTAACGAAACCATATACATTTTTGTCATGTCTTGGGATTGTTAATTACGTAATAGGTACCTGAGCACCGCGTATCCTGCAAATACCTGTGCCAGCATACCGGGGAGCCCGATGCGGATGTCCTGCAGGGCGGCGGCCGCCGAGCCCGTCCAGGCCCATTCGCCCAGCGAGCCGAACAGCTGGTAGAAGAGGACGACGCCCGCCAGCAGGGGCAGCGTCACACGCCCTGCCCGCCATGCAGCGAGGCTTGCGGCGACGGCCAGCAGCACCGATTTGAGCAGGATCACGGGCAGCATCGCCGCTGCGGGCATGCCGAACAGCGCCGAGTTCACCGCCGGCGAGAGCACGGCGGTCAGCAGGCCCACCCGCCAGCCGTATTTGTAGGCGCCGACCAGCGTGAAGAAATAGATCGGCAGCCACCGCAGGCCGCCCTGCGGCACGAGGTGGCAGATTTGGGGCAGGACGATGTTGCCTGCCACGAAGAGCGCCGCCGCGAGGTAGGTCTTCGCCTCGCGGTAGCCCGTCGAATAAAGTTTTACAGCCGTTGTTTCCATATTGTCGTTATTGGTTATGTCAAAAATAGTGTTTTCCGTCCGTATTTAAAAATCCAGGCGTATGCCGCCGATGAAGGTCGCCCGCGGCATGGGGTATCCGGCGTTTATCTCGTAGCGCTGCGCCAGCAGGTTTTCGCCCCGGGCGAACAGCGTGAGGCAGCGGCTCACGCGCAGCGACGCCCGCAGGTTCCACAGCACGAAATCCTCGGTGTTCTCCGTGCCCCGGCCGTTGGCCTTTACCGAAGTGTAGAGCCCCGCGACGTACTGTACGCCCGTGCTCACCGACCAGCGGCCCCGGGCGAACCCGGCCTCGGCGTAGAGCTTGTGCTCCGGTGCGGCGATCACGGGGTTCTCCATGTGCAGGTAACTGTAATTGGCGGCGACCGACCAGGCCTCCGAAATGCGGTAGGCGGCCTGTGCCTCGACGCCGGCGTTGTCGATCTTCCCGGTGTTCATGTTCAGCGGCGTCGTCCCCTCGCGCGGCACGGCGACGATCAGGTTTTCGCCGTCTATGTAGAAGAGGTTGATGCCGTAGGTGAGCCGTCCGCCGAGCAGCCGCTGCGAATAGGCTATTTCGTAGTTCCACATCCGTTCGGGTTTCAGGTCGGGGTTCTGCGGCGGGAACATATACATCTCGCGGATGGTGGGGTAGCGGAAACCCTTCGAGGCCGAAGCCTTCAGCTCGATGGCGTGCGGCAGGTGGAACGAAAGCCCCGCCTGCGGGATCCACTCCGTCCCGATGTGCGAATGGTGGTCGACGCGCAGCCCGGTGTCGAAGGTCAGCCAGCCCCCGATGTCCTGCCGGAAATCGACGTAGCCGGCCACCTCGTCCTGCGATTTGTCGGCGATGTCGGAGCGCTCGCCCTTGCGGTCGCCCTCGACGTATCTGTTCCACGCCTCGCCTCCGAAGCGGTAGTAGTCCGCGCCGACGGTCAGCCGGTTGCCCCTGAAAAGCCGGGCGCTCTGGTACCACGATACGCCCATCATGTCGTCCCGTGAGTTGAAGCGGTAATCTTTCGGATTGTTCGTGTCGTTGGGGTCGACCGTGTAGCCGTCGTTGATCCGGTGGCGGCCCCAGTTGTAGAAGAGGCTCAGGGCCCCGGAAGTCCGGCCGTAGTTGTTCTCCACGGAGAGCGAAGTCATGCCGCGTGTGATGCGTTGGTCGGCATCGGCCATCGGGTTGGTCACCGCCCCGGGCTGCGAGGCGTTGAAGTGCGTCACATTGACGTCGGCCCGCACGTTCCACGCCTGCGAAATCTCATAGCCCAGTTTGGCATAACCGCCGTACTGCTCGAATCCCATGTCGGCGCGGTGCCCGTCGGTGCGGTTGTACGAGCCGCTGACCACCGACGTGAAACGTCCCTTGCGGATGCGGTTCGTCGCTTCCGTCTGCAATGTGTTATAGGAGCCGTAGCCGATGTCGGCATGGGTCTTCACGCCGTCCTCGCGCATCCCGCGGGTGACGATGTTCACCACGCCGCCCATCGCGTTCGAACCGTAGAGCACCGATGCCGGGCCGCGCAGCACTTCGACCCGTTCGGCCATCAGCGACTGGTAGGCATCGGCGATCGGGTGCCCCATCAGCCCCATGTACTGCGGGTGCCCGTCGATGAGCACCATCAGCCGCCCCGAGCCTCCGCTCAGCCCGCGCAGGGAGATGCCTCCCGCGGCGCCGTCCGACACGCCGTAGCCCATGATCCCGCGTGCAGTGGTGAACAGCCCCGGCACCTGCTCGGTCAGGGTCGGCAGCAGTGAAGGCTGCAAGCTTTGTTCGATCTTCTCCCGGCCGACCACCGACACGGTCATCGGCAGGTGGCGGATGTCCGACGCATAGCGCGCCCCCGTCACGACGACCGAGTCGATCTTCACGTTTTGCTCCGCCGGGGCTTCCGCCTGCGGCGTCACGGCGTGTACTGCGAGTGACAGCCCTGTGCAGAGCGCCAGCAAACCCAATTTTTTCATTAACCTATCCATGTTGTTCCTTCATTTTCTGCATGAACCCTTCGATCAGCGGCAGGCACTCGGCGGCCGTCTCCGCCCCGGCGCAAAGCTGTTCCACGGGGCAGGTGCCCGTCCCGGCGCGGTTCATGATGCCGGGCACTACGACCGTATATTCCACCGCGATGCCGGCTCCGGCGAGCAGCTCTAACGCCGGGCGGCTCACCACGTCGGCGAAAAGCCCCTCCACGCCGCCCAGCACCATCAGCGCCGCGGCGCCTTTGCCGACGACCTTGTCTGCGATGAAAGCGCCCCGCAGCAGTTGCGGCTCTTCGCGCAGCAGCCGGAAGAGGTCGGCCACGCCCCGTTCGCGGAATATCCGCATCGAATCCCCGTTGCGGATTACGCACGAGCATTTTTCTGCGAATAACAATTCGATAGCCTGTGTTTTTTGTTCTTTTGTCATGTTCGTTCGTGTCGCAAGTCCCTCCGCTCCCCGCCTTTCGGGGAAACGGCCGTTTCCATGATGCAAAGATAATACGTCCTGACCTACTATCAGTTACCCCGATTACGGTTCATGCTACCATTTTTACCGGATGCCCGCCGCGTCCGCACCTGCGCGATGCGACTCCGTGTGTGCCGGGTGTTGCATGGGCGCCTGCATTTCGGGTCGGCCGTGCCTGCCCGAGTCCGGGGTGTCCCGAAGATTGGTGTCCCCGGAGTGTCCTGCGTCGCCTGGAAAGTTGAGGTACTCGGGCCATCCGGGATGCTCGGAGGGGTCAGTGCACCCGGGTTGTCCGGAAAGAGGGCTGTATCCGGCGGCCTCCGTTCGGCTCCGTTCGGCTCTCGTGTCCTGGCTTTTTCCGCATCCCGGTTTTCCCCGCGTCCCGGTTTCCTCAGTTTACCGTTTCCTTGTCCGGCGGCCGTCGCCGGATTCCCGGCTGCCGGATCGGCGGATGTATCGTTTTGTTTCGATTTATTTCGATGCGAAATCCGAAAAAAAGACGGAAACTGCGGAATCCGTGCTTCGATCCGGCCTGAAACCGGTGCTGAATCGCCTCGTTTATGCCGGTTTCGGCCTTCCCGAATCTATATAACATTCTGTACGGTGTATTTATAAAATAATTATTATCAATAAGATACGAAATTTTAATTTCTATATTATCGGTCGTTGCTCTTTACCTGCCCCTTTAAAATGGATACTTTTGTTGCTGCGCAGTGTTCCCGACTTGCGATTTGTAATTTTTTTAAAAATTCCTAATCCATAATATCACAAACTAAACCTGCTAATCTATGAAGAAAACATTTTTACACTTGTTGCTTCTGATGGGTTGTGCCTGCTGTTTTCCGTCCTGTGTCGAGGATAAAGCGGAAGATGCGGCAGCCAGACTCACCGTGAGTAAAGTCAGCGTGGAGGTCATCCGAACCGGTACGCTGAGTACGGGGTCGAAAGCGACGCTGGATGTGCTGGCCAACCGGGGGTATGCCATTACCTCCGATGCGGATTGGCTTTCGGTCGACAAACCTACCGGGAAAGGCCGTGTGTCGGTTGTCCTTGATGTCAAGCCCAACGAGACGGAAGCTATCCGTGTGGGGCACCTCGCCGTCGTGAGCGGCGGGCTTTCCGAAACCGTAACCGTGACCCAGACGCTTGCCCCCGATACCGACGACGGGCTGGAAATCGACCATGTTTATCTCGACGACGACCTTTCGTGGTGCGAGCAGTTCGGCGGCCAGGATCAGGTGCAGTTCCCCGACCAGGGCTCCACGCAGGCCGTGCGCAACCATGCTGCGGCCAAGCTCAAATTTACGCAGATGGGGTACAGCGAGTACAATTACGGCGGCAATGCCTTCTACATGGCCAAGCACTACTTCAAGATGGGTAAGAACAACCAGCAGAACGGCCTTGCCATCGACATGGGCAAATATATCGAGAAAGGCAAGTCGTCCACGATTACCCTGACGTTCGACGCGGCTCCGGTCGTTTCGATTGACGGTACGGGCAGCGGCATGACACTGCGCGGTATCGACGACACGGCGGTGACCGTCGAGGTTTACGAAGGCCCCGGAACGGTCGACAGTCCCTCCCTGAAGCAGAGCGCGTCGCTTTCCATGTCGAGCGTTACCTCGTGGAACCAGTGGGTGAGCATGAAAGTCACGCTCTACGGCGTCACCGACCGCTCGCAGATCGTTATCCGCTCCACCCAGTTCGGTGTGTCGGGCTATCACCGCTGGTACCTCGACAACATTAAGATGGTCAAGGCTCCCCGCGACTAACAGGTGTCAATAATCATAAACAGAACCAACATGAATTTCAAGCATATGTTATTCAGGGCCGCATCCGCCCTGCTGCTCTTCTCGGGCCTCGGTTTTGCGGGGTGCGACGACGCTGATCCCGACGCGTTCCTCTCGGTTACCCGCCAGGAGATCGAAGTCGAATACACGGGCCTCACCACCGAAGGGGAAATGGTCAATTTCGACCTGGGTACGAACCGCTCGTGGCGTGCCTCCTATGTCGAGGAGTGGATCCACCTCACCCATACCGAAGGCGACCGCGGCCGCGTGCGTATTTTCCTCTCCATCGACGAGAACAATACGGGCGAGGATCGCACCGGTTTCATCATCTTCGAAGGCGACGGCGGCACGCGCCGTACGATAGCCGTGACACAGAAACTCAAGGTCGATGCACTTTCCGTTACGCCGGCGAAGATCACCGTCGTGAAATCGGGTCTGCTCGAAACCGGCGAAAAGGCTGCGATCTTCATCTCCACCAACTGCGATTGGGAAATATCCGTCGCCGACGACAGCAAGTGGATCACCCCTGTCAAGACTTCGGGTGCTCCCGGAGACGAGAGCATCGACCTGGATATCGCCCAGAATACGACCGACGGAGTACGTACGGGTACGTTCACCGTTACGGCCGATTCGAAAACGGCGACCGTCACCGTCACCCAGAATCTCGAAGGACTGAAGGTTTCCGTCAACAGTTTTTTAGTCAATAAGTTCGGATTCTCCGACGAGGATCGCACGCCGCTTACCTTCACCGTCACGGCGGCCGAGGCATGGACGGCTCAGTCTGATGGCTGGCTGACGCCCAGTCCGGCTTCGGGCGATGCGGGCCAGACCGAGGTGACGCTCACCGTGGGCGAGAACACCACGGGTGCGCCCCGCAACGGAGAGGTGAAGATACTGACCTCGCTCACCGGCCTGGAGACCGTTGTCCGGGTCGCCCAGAATGCGAAGAACTCACTCTTCGACGACGACGGCAAGGAGGTCGGCTATGTCTATTACGACGAGCCGTTCGACTGGACTTCGAAGTTCAAAGGTACCGACTGCGTGGGCGAACATACGCAGAATGGAGCGGTCAATATCTACTCGAAGGTGAACGATAAATACGTAGTAGACAAAGCGTTTTCCGATGCCGGACTGACCGATTTCAATCCCGATTTACGGACGATTTACGCCTGCTCGGATTATCTCAAAATGGGTGCTGGCAACAAGCAGACCGGAATCATCCTGCCGGCTCTTGCGATTCCCGAGGGGCAGGCCTCTGATATTGAACTGACGTTCGTGGCCGCATCGAATATCGGCGGCGACGGTACGGGTAAGCCCGACGCGGTAACCGTCACAGTCGCCATTCTCGAGGGCCCCGGCAGCATAAACGGCGATCAGGGAAAAGAGAGCGAGCCGATGACGCCCGGAGAGCATTGGGAATGGACACCTATGAGCGTGAAGCTTTACGGGATTACGGGTGAAACCCAGGTCGTCATCCGCTCCACCCAGCAGGGATTATCGGGTTATTACCGCTGGTACCTCGACAATGTCAAGATGACGAAAATCGCAGCCGAATAGTCCTGCGGTGACAAATCAATGAAAAACAAGAGAGAAAAAGATATGAAAAACAGATTTGCAGATACGGGGAAATCCTATGCAGGGTATTTTCTGCGTTTCGTGTTCTGCCTGGTGCTGACGGCGTCTGCGTTGTCCTCACAGGCGCAAAGCCGCAATCAGGTGAGCGGCAAGGTGACCGACACGGCCGGCGAGCCGCTGATCGGCGCCACCGTGGTGGTTGTCGGCACGACGACGGGTACGACCACGGGCATCGACGGAAGTTACACGATCAATGCCGCGGCTGACAGCCAGCTGAAATTCTCGTTCATCGGCTATGCCGAGCAGACCGTGAATGTCGGGGCGCGTTCGGTCATCGACATCGTCATGGAAGACGACAGCCAGGTACTCAAGGACGTCGTGGTGATCGGTTACGGTACGATGGAAAAGAAGTCGGTGACTTCGTCCATCACCTCGATCAAGGGCGATGACCTGACGGCCGGCATGGGAGGTTCGACCATCGCCACGGCGCTCCAGGGCAAGGTTCCGGGACTTACCATCTCGGGCAGCGCCAGCCCCAACAGCAGCAATGATTTCCAGCTGCGCGGCATCGCGTCGGTCAATGCCAGCCAGAGCCCGCTCGTGGTTATCGACGGCATCCCGGGCGGTGACATGCGGGCGATCAACCAGGAGGACATCGAGTCGATCGACGTGCTGAAGGATGCTTCGGCGGGTGCGATCTACGGTACGCGTGCCGCCGGCGGTGTGATCCTCATCACGACCAAACGCGCCAAGCAGGGCAGTGTGACGGCCAACTATACGGGCGAGTTTTCGTTCGAGACCGTCCGCAAGTACCCCGAACTGCTCTCGTCGAGCGAGTATATCGAGTACGGCCTGGGCGAGGACTACGGCGCCGATACCGACTGGTATAAGGAACTGACCAACGATGCGCCCTTTTCGCAGCGCCATACGGTGAGCATTGCCGGCGGTACGGAGGTGGCTCAGGTCTATACTTCGTTCATGGCCCAGAACCAGAAGGGTATCGTCATCGGCGACAACCGCAAGGACTATTCGGGGCGTATCAATGCCCGGTTCAACCTCTTCGACGGCGTGGTCGAGGTGCGCGCCAACGCCCAGTTCCGCGAGGCCGAGCGCGACAACCGCAACTCGTCGGGCATCTTCAAGATGGCCTTCGGCCTCAATCCCACCATTCCGCTCTACGACCCGGCCAACCCCTCCAAGTACAACGTGGTCGGCAACGGCATCTCCGGCACGAGCTTCAACCCCGTGGCCGACATCATGCTGCGCACGAAGAACGGCAAAGACCAGTGGCTGCTGGCCGACGCCACCGTGAAGATCAACCTGATGAAGGGCCTCTCGCTGCAGGGAACCGTGGGTATCGACAAACGCCAGTACCAGGAATATACCTACGTTTCGCATGACCACAAGGAGTCGATCGACAACAGCCGCCGCGGCGGTGCGTCGCACAAGTTCAGCAAGGACAACCGCGTTTCGGTCGAGGCCTATGCCAACTACCACCGCGTATTCCGCGAAGACCATACGCTCGACGTCGTGGCCGGTTACAGCTTCTGGCAGGCCGGCGGCGAGGATTTCAGCATGTCGAACTACGACTTCCCGGTCGACGGCGTCGGCCCGTGGGACATGGGCGTGGGTTCGTACCTCACGGACGGCCGTGCCTCGATGGATTCGAACAAGGATCCCCGCGAGCGCCTGCTCTCGATGTTCGGGCGTGCCAACTATTCGTATAAAGACCGTTACATGGCTACGGTGAGCTTCCGCCGCGAGGGTTCCTCGAAGTTCGGCGTGAACAACCGCTGGGGTAATTTCTGGGCCGTTTCGGGCGGCTGGCGTCTCTCGAACGAAGCGTTCATGCGCGACGTCAGCTGGATCAGCGACCTCAAGGTGCGCCTGGGTTACGGCGTCACGGGTAACAACGGCTTCGGGAACGGCTACACGACCCGCATGTACAAAGCCAACGACATGTGGCCCACCAACGGGGTCTGGCAGCCCGGTTACGGTTCGATCCGCAATATCAACCCCGACCTGAAGTGGGAGGAGAAATCCGAGCTCAACTTCGGTCTCGACTTCTCGCTTTTCAACGACCGCCTCTGGGGTAAGTTCGACCTCTACTTCCGCCAGGTCGACGACATGCTCTATTCGGTCAATGCCCCGATGCCCCCGATGGTACACGATACGGTCATGAAGAACATCGGCAGCCTCGAGAACAAGGGTTGGGAGTTCGAACTGGGCGGGGACATCGTCCGCAGCAAGAATTTCCGCTATACGTCGACCCTGCGCCTGTCGCATAACAAGACCAAGATCAAGAGCATGGGTGACGACGGGTTCTTCCTCGACGAAGTGACCTTCCCCTCGCCGGGCAACCCGGGTACGGCCGTCCGCCTGCAGAACGGCCTCGAGCTGGGGCAGTACTTCATCTACAAGTACGCCGGGCTCGACGAGAACGGCAAGTGGATGATCTACGACAAGAACAACGAGATCGTGCCGGCCACCGACGGCAGCACGTCGAACCTCGTGGCCGAGAACAAACATTTCGTGGGCAATGCGATCCCCAAGGTCATCCTCTCGTGGGATCACACGTTCAAGTACAAGAACTGGGATCTGTCGATCTTCCTGCGCAGCTGGCTCGGGTACGATGTCTTCAGCCAGGTGAACATGTACTACGGCCTGGCCAACGATTCGCAGCTCAACGTCCTCAAGTCGGCCTACACGCGCAACCGCAACATCAAGGACGAGAAGATCCTCTGCGACTACTGGCTCGACGACGGCTCGTTCCTCAAGATCGACGCCATCAACCTCGGGTATACGTTCAATCTGCGGAAGTGGACGCGTTATATTCAGTCTGCGAAACTTTACCTGACCATCCGCGACGTGGCCGTATTCACCGACTACAACGGCCTCAATCCCGAGGTCAACATCAACGGCCTGTACCCCGGTTTCGAGTATGTCAACAACACCTCGACGATGTACCCGCAGACGACCCGTTTTACGCTGGGCGTGCAGTTAAACTTCTAATTCCAAACCGAGAACCATTATGAAACTGAAACATATAATTGCCGTGACGGTCGGGGCTGCCGCCCTCTGCGCGCCTTCCTGCGACCTCGACGAGAAGTTCTACTCGGAAGTCACACCCGATACGTTCTTCACCTCGCCCGAAAGCACCTATGCCGTGCTTTGCCGTCCCTTCACCCACTGGAAATGGTACATCGGTGCCGACCGGTGGTACCTCCAGGAGCTGACCACCGACGAGATGGTGTGCCCCAAGCGCGGCAGCGACTGGTATAACAGCGGCGAGTACTACCGCCTGCATTACCACACCTGGTCGCCCGACGACCGCTTCGTCGTCAATACCTACGACGGTACGACCGGGGGCATTTCGCGTGCCTTGGAAGCCAAGTCCGACCTCCAGGGGGTCGATTACAACGCCATCGGGCTCAACGACGCCGTCAAGGCCGACCACATCAACCAGCTGAATGCCATCACGGCCTACTTCTACATGCGCGGCCTCGACTATTTCGGCGGTATGCCCATTTACTACTCGGTGGACGACGACCTGTGCGCCCGCAGCACGGCGCGCGAGACCTACGCCCATATCGAAACCCTGCTCAAGGACGCCATCCCCGCCCTGTCGAAGAAAACGACGCTCGGGGCTTCCGAAGACGGTTACATCAAGCAGGCTGCCGCCGCGGCGCTGCTGGCACAGCTCTATTTCAATGCCGTGGCCTACATCGGCGAGGAGCATTTCGACGAGTGCGCAGAGATTTGCCGCGACATCATCGGCGGTGTCTACGGCACCTACGAGCTGGACAAGACCTGGTACGGCCCCCACTGTTTCGACAACAACACCTCGCCCGAGGTAATCTGGACGGTGCCTTCGGAGAACTCCAAAGTCGAGTGGAACTGGTATTTCAAATATTTCTACCATTATTCGGCCTACGAATATTTCGGTATCGAGACCGCAGGCTACAACGGTTTCATGCTCACGCCGTCGCTCGATCCCCAGGGACGCTACTACACGCAGTGGAAGCTGGGCAGCCCCTACCGGAAATTCAACGACAAGGACTTGCGTAAAAAGCCCTACCGTTACCTGGGCAGCCGCAAATACGAAGGCATGTTCCTCGTCGGCGACCAGACCAACCCCAACAACCCTTCCCAGCAGTGCCTGGGGCAGAAGGAGTATAGCGGCAAGGTGATCAACCTGGTCGACCAGGTCGCCCGTTTCTCGGAAGTGGGCACCAAATACAATTCCGTCGCCGAACTTACCTCGACGATGGCCGACGGCGAGGAGAATTCGGGTGTACGCCTGGTGAAGGCCCCTCAGCCCAACCTCGACGACAAGCTGCTGCGCTGGAATCCCGATTGCCCGGTCATCCGTCTCTCGGAGATCTATTACATGCTTGCCGAGTGCGAGCTGCGCGCCGGTGACAGGAAGACGGCCGCCGGCCTGATCAACCAGGTTCGGGGGCGCAACTTCGAGGGCGGCGCGGATCCCAACCCCGTGACGGCCGACAACCTCGACGAATACCGCATGCTCGACGAATGGATGATCGAATTCCTGGGCGAAGGACGCCGCCGTACGGATCTGATCCGCTGGGACAAGTTCGTGACGGAGTCCTGGTGGGATCATACGCCGCTCAACGACAAGAACAAAAACCTGTTCCCGATTCCCAACTCGGCGATTTCGGCCAACAACCTGATCGAGCAGAACCCCGGTTATTGATCCCCGGCGATCCCGGGGGCTCCCGGCTGTCCGGGGCCCCGGGGCAAGATATGAACTTTAAAAAACCGAAAAAATGATAAAATACATCAAATATCTGTTGGTCTTCCTGCTGGCCACCGGCTTCGTGGCCTGCAGCGAGGACGAAGGCGCCCAGATTCTCGGCAGCCTCTACGAGAAGGTGGACATCACCCCCGAGCCCGGCATGAACCTCGTGGGCCGTGTCACCGACGGTACCGGCCCGATCGAGGGCGTGGTCGTGAGCGACGGCGTCACGGTGACGACCACCGACGCCCAGGGCATCTACCAGATGCGCGTGAAGCGGAACGCCCCGTTCGTATTCGTCTCCGTCCCCGCCGAATACGAAATCCCGGTGGAGAACGGCATGCCGAAGATCTATAAGAAGATCGCCATGGGCGACAACGACGTCGTGCAGCGCAGCTTCAAGCTCGAACGCACGGGCAAAAAAGAGCGTTTCACCCTGCTGGCGCTGGCCGACGTGCAGATCGGCCGCGACGACGAGGTGACGATGCTCGACAACGAGGTGCTGCCTTTCCTGATTCCCTACGTGCAGCAGGAACTGGAGGTTCCCGTTTACGGCATTTCGCTGGGCGACCTGGTCTGGGACAACATGCCATTCCACGAGGTTTACAAGCAGCGTATCCGAAAGATCGGCGTGCCCATTTTCCAGGTCATCGGCAACCACGACCACGATAAGGCCATAACCGTCGATGCCGATGCCGATGCCAGCTTCGAGGCGGCGTTCGGCCCCACGTATTACTCCTACAACATCGGCGACTGTCATTTCGTCGTGCTCGACGACGTGCTCTACACCGGCTCGTCCTCTTATACCGCCGATATCACGGACGAACAGATGGCATGGCTGGAGCAGGATCTGAAATATGTCCCCAAGGACAAACTCATCATCATCGGCCTGCATATCGCCACTTCGCGCCGCAACCGTCCCTCGAGCCATGTCGCCGATTACAAGGAGCTTTACGCCCTGCTCGACGGCTATAATGTCCGGATACTTTCGGGACACTCGCACAACAACTATACGACCACGATTTCCGAAACCATCGAGGAGAATACGCTCGGGGCGGTGATGGGTGCCTACTGGAACGGCGAGGAGCTGTGCAACGACGGCAGCCCCCGCGGTTACGCCGTCTACGAGATCGAGGGCAACCGGATCAGGAACTGGTACTATAAGGGCACTGCTTTCCCGCGCGAATACCAGATGTACCTCTACGGCCCCGGCGAGGCGGTTTCCGAGAAATACCGTGACGGCCTCATCCTGAACATCTTCAACTGGCATACCACCTGGACGGTCGAAGTGCAGGAGGATAATGCCGGCTGGGTGACGCTTCCGTCCGATTCGAACCTCAGGTACGAAATGGATCGCCGCGCTTACGACTTCATGTTCGGCGACACCAAACCCGAGCATCGCCCGACGGCCGAACCCGAATCCAACAACGACCACATGTTCTACTACAAACCCGCGTCGGAGTCTTGGGGAACGGTCACGGTGAGGGCTTCCGACCCCTACGGGAACGTATATACCGAGAGCATCCGCAACGAATAGGCCCATATATGAAAACACGTTTCTCCGCACTGCCCGTTCCGACGGTGCGGAGAATTTTTCAACCCATATCCCGATCCATGAAAACCCCTTTTCTGATTTTTCTGCTCTTCCTGTGCGGCGGGTTTTCCGCCGTCGCACAGCCCTCGGGCAACCCGCTCGTTTTCGGCGAGAACCGCCTGACGCTCATCACTCCGACGCTGTTCCGCCTCGAATTCGCCCACGACGGCAAATTCATCGACGACCCCACCTATTTCGCTTACGACCGGGGCAGCCTGCTCCCCGCGTCGGAGTTCAGGGTGCGGGAGCTGGGCGGGAACCGGTACGAGATCACCACCTCGGCCCTGCGCATCGTCTACGAGCACGACGGATTCCCGTTCGGACTGCATAACTTTGCGGCCTACTACAAGCTCAACGGTAAGGAAAAGAAGTTCACCAACCGCTGCATTTTCCGCAACAACCTCGGCGGCCCGGTCGAGACGCTCGACCGCGTTACCGGTGAGATTCCCATGCAGGACGGCCTGCTGAGCCGCGACGGCTGGTATGTGATCGACGACGAACGCTCCGACCTGCTGGTCGACGGCTGGCTTTGCCCGCGCGATACGAAAAGCCATGTGCAGGATCAGTACTGTTTCGTCTACGGCAACGACTACAAGGCCGCCCTTGCCGACCTGGGCGCCATCAGCGGCCACGTCCCCATGACCCGCAAATGCATCCACGGCGTATGGTACTGCCGTTACTGGGACTATACGTCGGAGGAGTTCCTTTCGATCATCGACGGCTATGAAGAGAACGATTTTCCGCTCGACAACCTCGTCCTCGACATGGGATGGCATACCTACGATGCCAGGATCGGCACCGGGCATGCCGGCAGCCGCAGCTGGACGGGCTATACGTGGGAGCGCAAACGCATCCCTGATCCCGGGGCGCTGATCGCCGAGGTGCACCGCCGCGGCGTCACCGTGTCGCTCAACGACCATCCCCACGACGGCATACGCCCCCACGAGGAGATGTACGCCGCCTTCATGGCGGACATGGGGGCCGACCCCGCCCACCCGCTGCTTTTCGACCTCGGCGACCGGAAATACATGGAGACGTTTTTCAAACATGCGCACCATGCCACCGAGGATATGGGCGTCGATTTCTGGTGGCTCGACTGGCAGCAGAATTACCTCTATCCCGAGGTGCGCGGCTACCGCTCCACGTCGTTGCAGTGGATCAACGAGCTCTACTACCGTCAGACCGAGCGCAAAGGGCTGCGCGGCGCCGGTTACAGCCGCTGGGCGGGTTGGGGCGACCATCGCCATCCGATCCAGTTCTCGGGCGACGCCCAGGCCAACTGGGCGCTGCTCGCATTCGAGGTCAAACTCACCTCGGCCAGCGGCAACGCGGGCTGTTACTACTGGGCGCATGACATCGGCGGGTTCCGCGGCGAGCCGAACCCCGAGCTGACGGTACGCTGGACGCAGTTCGGCGCCCTTTCGGCCGCCCTGCGCGTACATTCGACCAAGGACGCGCGGCTCGACCGCCGTCCGTGGATCAGCGGCGAGCGCGAAACGGCCGCCATGCGCCGCATGTACCACATGCGCTCGGAGCTGATGCCCTATATTTACAGCAGCGTATGGCAGACCCACTCGACGATGGTGCCGCTCAACCGGCCGATGTATATTGACTACGGCAGCGACGAACGTGCCTACGATAACGAACAGGAGTTCCTTTTCGGGGACATCCTGCTCGCCGCCCCGATCACTTCGCCGGGCGAAGGCGCGGACAAGACAGCCTCGCAGAAGGTCTGGTTCCCGGCCGGCGACGTGTGGTACGACTATTTCACCCACGAACGGTTCGACGGCGGGCAGGAATGCCGCATCGCCAAGCCGCTCGAAGAGTTCCCGCTCTACGTCCGGGGCGGCTGGGTGCTGCCGATGCAGCCTTATACGCCGCGCCCCGCTTCGACGCCGCTCACGACGCTCGTCCTGCGCGTCTACCCCTCGGCGGGCGATGCCGACAATACCTATACGCTCTACGAGGACGACGGGCTGAGCCGCGATTACGAACGCGGCATCCATGCCACCACAGAGCTCAACTACCGCCGTGCGGGCGATGTGACGACCGTCACCGTCCGTCCCGCCGCCGGCAGCTACCGGGGGCAGGTGCCGCGCCGCGCCTACCGGCTCCAGCTGCCCGCCGCCGGGGAGTTCCGCCGGGTGAAGGTCAACGGCCGTACGGTGAAGCCCGTGTCCGACGGGCAACTGGGGTGCCCGGTGATAGAGATCCCGTCGACGGACATCCGCAAGGAGGTGAAGATCGAAATTTTCGGGTAATCCGTCCGGAGCCGATGTCCGGGAGGCGGTTCCCGTGTCCATGGTGGACGCGGGAACCGTTTTTTTTGTAAATTTGTATTCAAACCGTCGAGCCGATGAGAAAACTGAACATTTCCCCCCCCCTTGTTTTTGTGGCCGGTGTAGCCCTGCTCGGTGCCTGCCATAAGAGCGAAAACGAGCAGATATTCGATAAACTGGATCGGGTTATTGCGAAAAAGCACCTCTACGAGGAGCGCTTCGTCCGCCATGCCGATTCGTTGCGCCGGGTGCTCCGCGCCGCGGGCGACGACACGCTGCGGTGGCAGACGGCCAACCGCCTGTTCGATTCCTATATCACTTACAATATCGACACGGCCGCCCGTTACGTGGGGCTGATGCACAATTACGCCGACGCGACCGGCAGCCGGGAGATGAAATTCCTTTCGACGACATGCGATGTTTCGGTGCTGATCGCCCGCAACAACATCGAAGAGGCCTACGAACGGATCCTTTCCCTCGATACGGTCGGCATCACCCGGCGGATGCGGGCCAGCTATTATACCCAGCAGATGGTGGTCTTCGGACGGCTCGCTTCGGGCGACGGGTCGGAGGCGCGGCGGAAGGCCTATGCCGATTCGCTTTTCCGGCTCCGCCACACCCGGATCGGTTTCGACGGCCACTCCCGTGTCACGCGGCAGCGGATGTACGCCCTCGAACTGATGGATCAGAAGCGTTATGACGAAGCCCTGGAAGTTTTGCTGCCGCTTTACGACCCCGCGAAATACAACAGCCGCACGCTGGCCCGCATCGCCTATAATATCGCCAACGCCTGCTATCTGCTCGACGACGTCGAACGGCACAAATACTGGCTCGCCACGGCGGCGATCTGCGACCTGCAAACCCCCGTCAGGGAGTACCTTTCCCTCTATAACCTGGCCCTGCTGATGTTCGAGCAGAAGGATATGGAGCGTGCGGCGCGCTATATCCAGTGTACGATGGCCGACATGCTTGCCTGCAATTACAACACCCGTATCTTCCACTCCAGCCAGGCCGAGATGATCATCAACCAGGCCGTCGTTTACAGCATCAATTCGCGCAGCCGTATCCTGACCGTCATGATCAACATTTTCATGGGGCTGTTCGTCATCATCGTGCTGCTGCTCATCCATACCCTGCGGCAACATGCCAGGCAGCGGCGTACCAACGCCCAGCTTTCCGCGGTCAATGCCCAGCTCAGCGAACGCAACGAACAGTTCCGGCAACTGAACGACTGCCTGCGCGACGCCAACAAAATCAAGGACAACTATGTGTTCCGCTACATGCTTCTGGCCACGCAGTACCTCGGCCGTGTCGACGAATACCGGGGCGAGCTGCTCAAAACCGCGAAGTCCGAAGGCTCCGAGGCGCTGATGCGCAAGCTGCGCTCGCCGTCGGACGTCGACCGCGACTACCGCGATTTCTACCGGATCTTCGACGAGACCTTTCTGGGCATCTTCCCCGATTTCGTCGAGCAGGTCAATGCGCTGCTCGAGGAGCCGGCGCGGTTCCCCGTGCGGGCCGACCGGACGCTCCCTACCGAGCTGCGTATCCTGGCCGTCATGCGCCTCGGCATTACCGACAGCGGCCGCATCGCCGGTTTCCTCAACTGCGCTTCGGCGACGGTCTATACCTACCGTACCAAGCTGCGCAATTCGGCCCTCGGTTCGCGCAGCGATTTCGAGAACCGGATCAGGCATATCGGCCTCTGACGGGGCGGTGGCGGGTTCCCGTAAAGCCTCCGTGGACATTTTGCCGGAATTTTGCCAGACCTTTCCGAGGTCTTTGCCGGGCTCCCGACGAAGTGTGCCGCAAGGTCGTGGCACACTCCTGCCGCAAGCCCGGCACGCTCCCGGCGTTTACTCTTCCCCGCGCACGATCACATAGTCGCCGGGCGTGAGCGACATCCCGCCGAGCCCGTCGAGGACGCCTGCCTTCTGCCGCCTGCCGTCGTGCATACCGTCGATATAATCCCGGATGAGTTCCTCACGGAAAACCGCATACGAAGCGTCGTTGTCCTGCTGCCCGTTGCCGGCCGCCCAGGACTGGAAATCGGCGTAGGCGGCGGGGTTGGACTGTATGTCCGTATAGCTGAAGGCTTCGGGTTCGTTGATCAGCTCCCACAGGGCGATGTGTTTCTCGGCCGCATAGGTCGTCCCCGAATAGTTGTTTTTGCGCGTGAGCAGCTGGCGGACGTAGTTTTTCGATTTCCGGACGACCTCCTTGTCGTGTACCCATTCCTGGCGGGCGGCGGTCATGAATACCGAATTGGGCACGTAGCCGCTGCCCATGTGGTTGATAAGGGCCAGCGTAATGTAAATGCCCCGGCCCAAGCAATCATTGACAGGTGTCGCGTATCAGCCCCGGAGTGTCCATTCTTGCCGCTTATCTTGTATGCCCCGAGAAGCAAGAGAACCGGAAATATCCGAGTGCCCTGCGTGTAATAGCCTCGCTTATGGGGGAAATATGCCACTTGATATAAAGTTCTAAAAAAGTACTCGTCTGTCAGATTTTGGAAGTCCTCTGAAAAGTTATACTTTTGTCATGGATAAAAATTCTTCCTCTGACAAAGAGGAGAAACTCAGACTAAAGAGTGGTGTTTATTGCTTATATGCAGCGTATTAGATAAATGATTGCCTGTTTAAATAGAGAAGCGGTCTGTGTTCTGTCTGATTTTAAAAATATGCCGTTTGAATTGAAGACAAAGCTATGAAGTCGAGACAGAAGATATTTAACGAACTGAAGTACACAAAAGAACATTTTGCCTGTGAGAACTATATTTCCGACGAGCGATCCATACTGGAAAGCATAGAGGTTAAGGCGGGTAGATCCCTGGTCTGGGAAGAAGTGGAGCAGTCCACACTCTGTTGCGTCCTCTCCGGTGAAATGTACATATCTACAGCCGGGATGGTAAACCAGCGGGTGGGCGAAAAACAGATGTTTCTCATATCTGCCGGTGACAGTTTTCATGGAAGAACTGTTGCGGACACCTCCCTGGTGCGTTGCTTGGTCACCAGAGACATGTCCTTGTGCAACCGTTTCTCCATCGCACAGTTGCAAAAATATATCCTGTCCCCCCCCAACAGGAGAGCGGCAGAATGCCCTTGCTGCCTATTCATGAGTTGTTACTCAAGGAACTTGAGATGACGCGGGACATCATGCGGACAGGAATGTCATGTATCCATTTCCAACGCATCAAGAAGGAGGTACTGTTCATCGAACTGCGCGGATTTTACCGGAAAGAGGAGCTGGCACGGCTATTCGCCCCGATACTGAGTAGGGACAGCGACTTTAAGGACAAGGTGCTTCTGGTATATCCGCAAGTGGAAACTGCTAAGGAACTGGTTGACAAACTGAATATGTCCCCGAGTGTATTCAAGCGGAAATTCCATGCGGCTTTCGGCACGTCGGCCCGCCAGTGGTTGATCCAGAAAAAAAAAGAGAAGCTGTTCAGGGACATACTGATGACCAATATGTCGGTATCGGAACTTGCTGAGAAGTATAAGTTCTCGATCAACTATATGACTGCATTCTGTCAGAAACATTTCGGGAAGTCACCAACGGAACTGCGTATAGAACACAAGGGGTGAGCCCTTTATATGCCCCCCCCCTCTCCATATTGTTACCACCTTATTACATAATATAAGGCGGCATGATTGTTCTGTGTTCGTTATTGCCCACCTTCCGTATTCTTTTTCTAGTCCACTTTCGTAGATTAAAGAGCCACTTTTATAGCTGCCCATATCCTGATTATATATAGTTTTGCGGCGAAAATAAAAAACGCGATTTTCAGAGCTCCCTCCTCTTGTTAGAGGTAGAATTTCTCGAACGATTTATAGCTAAAATAAATATCGTATAGAAGCAATGCTTGATTGAGTTTGTGGATGTAGGTATATCGGGAGTGCTGATATCTGTGAAATGAATGTTGTTTCCACATCATTTAAAAAAGTGAGAAAAGCAAGATAAAACAATAAGAATAAAGAAGATAGAACGAATGATAAGAATGAAACAACTGGCGGTGATTCTGCTACTTCTGCTGGCAAGTATTCCATGTGCTGTTCGAGCGCAGAATGTTACTTTAAAGACCAACATACTGTACTGGGGTGCAACGACCCCGAACATTGGATTGGAAGTGGCTCTCAGCCCCAAGTGGACGCTCGACCTTTCAGGAGCCTACAATCCTTGGACGTTTAAGGATGACAAGAAAATGCGTTTTTGGCTCGTGCAGCCAGAAGCGAGATACTGGCTCTGTGAAAAATACGAGGGCCATTTTTTCGGCGTGCACTTGCACGGGGCGCAGTTTTTCGGAGGTTTCAAACAGAAACGCTACGACGGCTATCTTGCTGGGGGCGGTTTCACTTACGGATACAACTGGATACTCTCCCCGCACTGGAACCTGGAAGCAGCCATCGGTATCGGCTACGCCCGCTTGTGGTACAAGGAAAGTCCCCGCATCCCCTGTGTGAAATGTTACGAGAACAAGCACAAGAACTACTTCGGCCCCACGAAAGCCGCTATCTCGTTTGTTTATATTTTCTAAAAGAACAATCGTATGAAAAGGAAACAACTATACACTATTACGTGCGTGGCAGCCGCGCTGTGGATGCTTGCCGGATGTGCTGCCGGGCGCAAAGCGGGCAAGACGCTAACTGTCATCCCGTCGCCACACGTGCTGATACCTGACAGTATAAGCCAGGTGCAAATGGATTTTCAACTCCATGTGCCGGCCCGTTATTTCTCCAAAAGAAGCCGGCTGATTATACTCCCGCAACTGATAATAAACGATACGGTCAGAGGTGAGTACCAGCCAATAGTTCTTGATGCACCTATATACCGAAAGAAAAAGGAGCGGTTGGAAGTGCTCGAAGGATATGCCGATCCGTATGCCGAACAAGCCATGAAGAAAGGCAGACAAGCCCATTCATTTGAGATACCGTACAATGAAACGGTGCAACTGCCGGAGGGTACAGATTACGCCCGCATCATAGGGGTGGTGACCACCGACGGTTGCGGTGAGTGCACGGGCATTGACACGATAGAAGTAGCTGCCATCAGCAATCCGGCCAGCCTGATAGACGTGAAGAAATCGCTCGAACTCTCGTGGATAGAACCGGAGTTCGTCATCCGTCCCAAGATTGTGGAAGGCAAGGGAGTGGCAAACCTGCAATTCGGCATTAACAGGCATGACATCAATCTCACGATGGGTAACAACCGGACGGAAATGGAGAGCATGGTAAATACGCTCGTTCCCGTGCTGAATGACTCCCTTGTCACGATCACCTCGCTCCATATCATCGGTATGGCTTCTGCCGACGGTTCTCTGGCACACAACACGACACTTGCCCACAACCGTGCGGAATCCGCCCGGAAATGGCTGGAGAACCAGCTGGTTATCAGCCCGGAAGTGCAACGCCTGACGAGTGTCGGCTCGCGCTCCGAGGGGTGGCAGCCCGTGCTGGATGCCATGACTGCCGACGGTAATCCGGACTCAGTGGCCATGAAAGCCATCCTTGAAAAATACGCGGCCGACAACGATGACATACAGGAACGCTACATCCGCCGCCTGCCCTGCTGGAACCAGATACGCGCCAAATACCTGCAAAAGAACCGCAAGGTGGAATATGTCTATACCTATACAATAAAGAGCTTCACAAGCGATGCCGAACTGTTGGAAATCTACGGGAAACGTCCGGATGCCTTCAACGAAGAAGAATTGCTGCGTGTGGCAACATTGGCAGATACCCACGAGAAGAAAAAAGAAGTCTATACGACCATACGGAAATATTTCCCGCAATCACACGTGGCCACGAACAACCTTGCCGTGCTCTACCTGCAGGAGGGAAACGAGGAAAAAGCACTTGAAACACTTGCCAGTCTCAAGGAACATTCGCCTGAAACACTCAACACGCTGGCGGCAAGCTACGTATACCAGGCAGAATATGAACGTGCCATCGAACTGTTGCAGGAAGTGGAACTCCCGGAAGCACGCTACAACCTCGGGCTGGTGAAAGCCAAACAGCGCAAGCTGGATGAAGCATACGAGCTGCTGCGCCCGTTTGATGACCTGAACAGCGCCATCAGTGCGTTGAGTGTCAATGAGAACAGTGAGGCGAAAAGGATACTCGGCACGCTGGACGTGCACACACCGGTGGCGGAATATGTTCGCTCGATGGTCTTTGCCCGGCTGAAGGAGCATGAGAGCTTCTATCGGCACATTAGCAAGGCCTGTGAAGAGGAGAGACTGCGTGAGCGTGCCGCTAACGAACCGGATTTTTACCCTTACCATGAAGAGGAGGCATTCCGGACACTAACCGATAAATGATATAACAATGAAAACGAGACATATCCTATGTATACTACTGACGGTAGCTGTCTTCTCCTCGTGCGTGAGGGATGAGATTGCCCCCTGTCCGCCGTTGCAGGTGAACATCACGGTGAAAGACAAGAATTATTTCAACGTGGACAAGGTGGAACTGGAACAGCGGCTGGACGACAACCTCGCCTTCAGGGAATATATCCCCACGCTGCACTACATGCTGTGCGACGCCGCCACCGGTGAGGTTGTAGAAGAACAAGGTGTATTCACGGTAGAGGGAGACGAAAAAACTTTCCCCATCACCTTTTGCGACTGCATTCCTCACGGCAAGTATATCCTTACCGTCTGGGGTGGATTGGACGACATCAACCCGCTGGCGGATGATCATACGTCCGTTGTTTTCCATCCCGAAAACAGGGAGGGAAACGATATCTATTTGGCCAACGACACGCTGGTGTATGACGCGTGGAACTATGACCATATCGTTGACATGGAACGTACGAAAGGAAAACTGGTTATCCAGGCTACCAACCTGCCTGCCTGTATCAGCCGGACAGACAAGAGCGTCGGCGGACTCTACGGGAAGCTGGACTGTAACTTCAAGTATTCGGACGAGACAACGGTATATACCGAAACCCCGTGGAACGTCCCGGCAGAAATCGTGACGAAAACCGTACTGGCTCCATCCATCAAAAAAGACGGCTCAGCGTTGAATGTAAACTTCTACGCCGCAACGGGGAATGACACTCCCGTGCTCATGCCTCAAAACGTAAATATCACGATGAAACGCAACGAGCTGACAGTACTACGCTACGTGTACGACGAGGATAAAGATGATTTTACCATCTATATTCTGGTGAATGCCGCCTGGCAGCAAGTCGTAGATCTGGACATACAGGAATGAGATTTTTTTAACCAAATGTTTAATAATAAATTCTTAAGTAAAATGAAAAAGTTTTTATTGATGGCAACCGTGGGCATGATGATGTTCTCGGCTTGTAGTAACGACGGCAGCTTGTCGGAAATCACAAACAACGGTGAGGCAAGACCGGTGGAATTGAGCATGGACTTCACCGTGAGCAGCGGTGCAGAAACACGTGCCGGACGTCCGCTTTACAGCTCTGAAGCCCTGCAACAGGTGAACGACTTGAAATTGTACATTTTCAAGGAGAATCAGGGAGCTTACAAATACAGCAAGGCCATTTCTGTAGAGGCATTTAAAAATGCAGAAGCTCAAGGTACTGAATCACACACTTACAAATTTACTGAAAAACTCGCAGACGGTAAATATCAGTTCCTTGCCATAGGCTTTGAAGAAGACCAAGCCTATAAGGCACCTAACTTCACTGAAAATACCACATTGGAACAAGCTGTATTGGAGCTTAAAGACAACAACACAAAAGCGGAAGAGGTGTTCGCAGGACTCAGTGCTGAATACGTCGTAGGAGCAGCAACACAATCTTTGACTGCCAGCGTAAAGCTGAACCGTGTAGTAGCCGGTGTGCTGGGTTATTTCAAGAATATTCCTTACGAGGTGGAAAAGGACAGTGAGATGAAGCAGGTAAAGAAAGTTTGTGTTGAATTAGTTAACAAAGGTACTGCTGCCGCACTGAAAGACAACACTACTAACGCAAACGCAGGCACAGCCTACAAGATGCTGACCATCGACCTGAGTAGCAAAGAGAAAGACGGAGACAACAACTGGTACAGGAACGAAGCCGGTACAAAACCTGCCACTGTAGCCAACTCGTTCCTGGCCGGCGGTTATGTGTTGCCGTTTAACAAGTCTGTTGGTCAATCTACTTTCAAGGTAGTTCTTTGCGGTGAAGGTGATGTAGTTCTTAAAACCTATAAGGTACAAGTAGAAGGAAGTGCCGATACAGACCTCGACGTGCTTGCCAACCACTTCTACAGCTTGGGTAAAAAGGTGAAAAATGACACGACTACAGGCGGTGGTGATGGCGACGAGGATGATGATAAACCTATCGACTTGTCTAAAGACCAGATTATCACCATCACAGTAAACGCTAACTGGGAAACTATCCACGATCTGGAACTGGGCGACGAAGTGCAATAAATAAGATAATGTATTAAGATACAGAATTCAAATATACCTCCTCGGATCCTTGAATAGAGGGGATTCGGGGAGTTTTTCTACAAAAATATAATTACCTTGAATACATTCCTGAAAACCGTTAGGCAGATATGCTTTTCGGATTGGCAGGAAGAATAAACCGGAGGGCAGCATACGGCTACGGTCTGTTCTACCCGATACTGGTGACACTCTTTGACTTGCAGAACCGATGACGGAAAACGATGGAAACGGCTCCGGTACTTTTCCGCTCTCCTTGTTGTCCCCGTGAGCGAACAGCGAGGGGAACGGTTCGCCGCGCAGACGTTGACCGTTCCAAAATGAGAAGAAGAGTGAATCTGAATAACAATTAAAACTATATATAATGAAGCAGCTTAAAACATTCGTATTGTCTATGCCCTTCGTGCTTTCCGCCGTCGGTTGCTCTCAGGACGAACTGCTGCCGGACGGCGGCAAAGGGACAAATGTACCCGAAGGGCTGCATGAGGTGGAGATCACCTTTGAGATGGGTACGAGCGGAGGACTACAAACGCGAACCGCTAATAATGACTGCCTGTTCATACCGGATGGCGAGCTGATTCCTAAATTTGAACCGCCCCGCAAACTGATAAGCAGCAATAACTGGCAGCAGGTAAATGATGTGCGCATCTATGTGTTCAAACAGAACGAACAGGGAAAATTCGTTTATTATTGCTCTGAGGATAAGAGCGGAACGCCGCAGGAATATTTTTCCGCAGGCGCTTTTACCAAGAAATTCGAATCCAGCCCTTATGCCGTATGGTGGGGAGGGAACACCGGCAAGAACGAGATGCACGGCTATAGCATATCACCATTACTGACGAAGGGAACATATCGCTTTCTGGTCATTGCCCGGGACGATAAAAAGGCTACCCCTTCCATGCTTACGAATCCTAATGAAGATAATGCAGCTTTGAGCTGGAAAAAATGGGAAGCAGGTACAACAACGTTGGAAGAGGCAACTCTGGCGTGTACAAATCGCGATATGATTGCTTCAGCAGAACTTTTTACCGGTTGCACTTCCGAGCCGGGAATCACCGTCACTGCCGCAAGCACGAGCTTTCAGCAGAGCATAGAGTTGAAGCGCGCTGTGGCGGGAGTCTTGCTATACGTTGAAAATATTCCGGCAAAGATTGAGCAGACCGGAGAGGCAAGCACAGGTGTCATTCTTCTTAGCGGACGAACCATTGCCGTGGGACTGATTCATGGACAGGTAACTTCCGGACAGGTGAAGTTACACGACCGTTCGGCACTGCCCGGACGCTTGACAACGGTGGAGAATTCTACGATAAAGTACCCCTTGTTGCGGATAGACATTCCCGAAGGTGCTAAGGCTGAAAATGGTTACTATGTGAATCTTTCCCCTAAAAATATCAAACATCCCCATAGTTTGTTGGGGGGTGTGTTTACTATGCCGCAAGCGGCAAATGCACAAGGAGGGAATGACAAAGACCTGAATAGCCTGCAAAAAAGCCTCTATATAGTGCTTTATGGAGAATGTGAGTTTCCGAATGGAATCAAGAGTGAATTTGCGCGTATTATTCCCGTGCGTTTTAAATCCAATAAATCGGAAACTGATGCTGTAGATAGTACAGATCCTTATTATTTCCCTATTCATGCCAACCACTTCTACAGCCTGGGCAAGAGAAAGTTCAAGAACGATGGAACTGGCCTTGAAGAGGATGAACCCATCGACCTGAAAAAAGTGTTTGAAGGGAATGCCGAGATAACGCTTCAGATAGACCCTTTTTGGAACGAATACTACGGTGGAAATATCGGTGAGCAATCGCCCGGAATAGGACTGGATCCGGAATGGGGTGACCATCCCGCAGGCAACCTTGAAAACAAATAAATATAATGCAATAATAATAAAAATTCAAATATACGAAGAGTGATGAAACTTAACATCCCCTTGACAAGCTGGCTGGCAAGTATCATACTGCTGGCATCGTGTCATTCCGAACTTGCGGAGCCGGAAGCTCTTACACGCCAGGCAGATACGGAATTCCACTTGAATCTCAACGCACAGACACGTGCTCCGCAGACCCTTGACACAGATGTCTATAACGCCAAGGTGTACATGTTCACCGAAAGCACAGCCGGAAGTGAGCGTTTCGACTATCTCGGCGAAGCTGACATTACCGGCGGCACCTTCACGGCAGAAAGATTGCAAGCAGGAGTCCGCTACCGCTTTGTGTTCATGGCACTGCCCAAAGATCAGATTCCTGCACTCCCTTCGCATACGGATGCCCAACCGGATTATGAAGTAGCGGATCTTGCCTACATTGAAAGCAATGAAACAGGGCATGAGATATTCCGCGCCATCCTTGACTTTTCCCCAAAAAACAGTCAGACAAATTCATATGATGTGGTGCTCACCCGTCAGAACGGTGCCTTGCAGGTACGTATGAGCAATGCTGACGGTGCCTTGAAATCTGTAAAACTGGAAGTGGAAGGTATGCCTGAGATGTACCTGCACGACGGGACGGGCGGAAAAGTCATCACCAAAGGTACGGCGATACAGCTTTCCAAAGAAGACAATCTACGGATTACCACCGACTACCGTATTACTGTCAACTTGCTTCCGGCAGAAGACGTTACGGGAAAAGGCAAGCTCACGCTGACCTATACAAACGGCAGCCAGAAAGAATACAACCTCAAATCAACACAAGGAGGCATTCCGATCTTCCCCAACCAGATAACGTGGCTCACACTGAGCGGCACGGGAGGTGAAGGCAACTTCAACGTGAATTTCGGCCCCGACATCAATCTTGATGATGACAAGTGGGACGGCATACATAACTAACTCCAATCAACAACCGATAAAAGAAACAGCAAAATGATGATGGAATATGGATACAAATGGCTGGGAGCAATCCTGCTCTCTTCTTTCCTTGTGGCAGGATGCAGCAAGGACGACACCGATACATTCCTCGACTCCGCAGCCGACATCGAGACTCCTGCGGAAAACGTGAAGGACGGTTACTTTGATGTGACTTTCTTTGCCGACGGGTCTGACGGGGATGCTCCGGGCACACGTGCCGCCATTACCGGAGCGTCCGACCGCATACAGACACTGATGTACATCCTTTACAAAAAAAATGAAGGAGATACATACCAGTATGTGAAGCATGTAACCCTGTTCCGCCCGGACAACTACAATATCATGGAATATCATTACTGGCCTCATGAGGCGGTCAAGGAAACCCTGCCTAACGGAGAGTACCGTGTGGTATTCCTCGGCAATCTGGACAGCAACCTTTTCCCCGGACAGGGAAGTACCCACATTCTGAGCGACTACCGTGGCACGGCTTACGGTGAAGCACGCATTCACATGCCGCTCGCAGGTCCTAATGCCTTTACCAACACGAACATGTTCTACATGGCAAGTGCTGACTTCAATCAAAGCAACCCCGATGTACAAATACTGTTGCAACGCATCGTGTCGCGCCATGAATACCAACGCGAGTTTGTAGATGCCCATGCTGCACTGAGTCAACTGGTGGATAAGATAGCCCTGGAAATTAAAGAAAAAAAGCTCACAACCGACGTCGTTTCAGGACTGTTGCACAGTTCTTTGCTGAAACCTATCCGCGATGCATTGGGATTGGCTGATCTTACTGGTGTTTTGACGGAACAAGTAGTTGATAAATTAGTCGGAGCATTAGTAGGTGACTTGATAGAGGCTCTGAACAAACTCCTTTTACAGGAGCTGTTGACCCGATTGGAAAGCACTTTGAAAGCACAGGGTGGCGATGAGGATTTGCTCGGTCTGTCCAATCTGCTGAACCCTTGGAATATCGCCAATTATGCCGACATATCGGGCAAATTTGTAACCTCCGTGGATTTTGACTTGCAGATGCATGCTAAGGATGCCAATACCGTAACATGGGAAAACATACCGATGATTATAAAAACCGGTGAAGAGGTCAGCAAGAACCGCTACCTTGCCATGACCTTGCTTAATGGCGAGAACCTTGTGGAGAAGATAGACATCAAGAAAGAAGGACTGCTGGGCCCCATCGTAGACGGTGTGGTGGACGATGATGTTCTGTACGGCCGTCTGATTACAGTGGAGAATGACCTTAACTATTGGGCTGGCTCCAATATCAAGTACCACACCAACTATGCCCTGCTTAACCTCACGCTGGACGATTATGGTGAATCGGAAAAGGGGGAACCACTGAGACTGGAAGCCAAACTCGATCCTACTTTAGTAACAGAGGCCCTGTTGGAAGAACTGCTGGGACCTTTGGGGTCGGTTGTTGGGGGCTTGCTGTCTCCCATTCTGAGGACTGTAACTGAGGTGCTGGAACAGACGACCTTTGCCCTGGACATCAAGCTTCCCGATCTTGGCATTCATAACATCGTTATTGAAGGCGGATGGGAAAACACAACCAATTCGCTGTAGACAGCACAATACTGATGTATGGACAGGTTATCCGAATGTGACGGACATAGAAAGACACATAGGAATCTTATTTCTTTCCGGTAGGACTGATAGAAATACCCCATTAAAAAACATCCCGATTACAAAATGAAAGTAATCGGGATGTTTTTTTGCTTTTTTCTATGGACAAAAAACAATAATTTAACCCCTGCCTTGATTTCCTCCGATTAATTCACTATGCTTATTCCATTCATGCACGGATATCAAAATAGATACAACTGATTGATCATTGGATACGAATACGGGAAAGGATACATTAGTCTAATTTTCAAAACATTTGCCGCATAGCAACAAGGCTAAAACTACATAGATAATGACATCGAGGGCTATTTAAGCTCTATTTTTATACCATCGCTACAAAGATAGTGGTAATAATCGTAATCGCTCTCGTAGGAGCCTATTTTTCTTTTAATGCTAATAACTCAACGTCTTTTCTATCAGGCCACATGGGTGCTGCGGCCGGTACGGACGTAGTTGTCGGTCTCCCGATAGGCGGTTTTGATTTTGGTTTGATATTGCCGGGCCTGTTTGGTAACCGGATCCCAAGCATACTTTTTCTTCGGAATCATTTCAGAAGCCATATCATTATTGGATTTACAGGGTTATTTGAATTGGAAAGAGTCGTACACGCCTTCCATGTTGTTGTTCGGGACGCCGATGTAGCGCTCGGTGGTTTGCAGGGCGCGGTGCCGGAACGTGCGGTTGACGATCATCAGGCCGTATTCCGCTTTCCCGTGGTCTTCGTAGACTTTCTTTCTGAACGTTTTGCGCAACGAATGTGAAGAAAAATGACCGATGGGAAGCTCGTACTTTTCTTTGTGGCGTCGCAGATGGTAATTGATAGCCTGAGTGGTATAGGCCCGTCCGCTACGCTTGCTGACGAAGATGAGCTGTTTGAGCTCGGGCCTGCCCATGCGGTCGTAGATACTCCTTTTGCTGCCATGAGATATGAGGGTTAAGGTGTGGATTATTTTGTTTTTCAAGATGTCGGTGTTGTTTTTGCGTTACTAATGTGAGTTACGTATGAGAATAATCGCTCGCAAAACATTGTGTTTTACCGAGAATATGCCGATGCGGAGACAGCGCTCGAAGAGTGGTACAAAAGAGCAGGCAATGCCCAGTGGAATTGTTTTGCGGATATTGAAAAGGATTTCAACAGTGTCGATTCCGTGGGTAATCAGCACTTTGTATTCAACATAAAAGGGAATGATCACCGGCTCATTGCTGTGGTGAAATTCAAAATCAAGATGATCTATATAAGACGCATTTGCACGCATGCAGAGTACAGCAAAATCGACGACTGCTCTACGCTGTAAGAAATTGGGAACAACTAAAACTCTGGAAAGATGACACGCATGGAAAATGAGAAACAGTACAATGCGGCTATGGCTCGCATAGAGGAACTTATGCCGCTGGTTACGGAAGAAACTCCGGAGGATGATCGAAATTCCATCGAGTTGTTTTTGCTATTCAATTTGGTGGCAGATTACGAGGAAATTACCTATCCGGTAAAAACTCCGTCTTTGATCGACGTTTTGAAATTACGCATGTATGAGCGCAACCTCACCCAAAAGGCGCTTGCCGATATTTTGGGTGCAAGTCCCTCGCGCGTAAACGAATACCTTACAGGGAAGAGCGAGCCGACACTCAAGGTAGCGCGTACTATGAATGTTGAACTCGCCATAGATGCCAATATCATTCTTGGCGTTTGAAACAAATGGGAATAAACAGGAAAGCCGGACAGAATTCTTCTGTTCGGCTTTTTTACTGTGCCGCCGCTTCGTCGATGGTCTGCTGCACATCCTCTATGGCCGAAATGGCCTCGTCCATCGTGTCGATAGCCGTCTGCCTCCTGTTGCCGCGCTCGGTCTGTTGCAAACACTCAGGCATATTGTCCTGTGCTTCCTGCTCCTCGTCTTTGATCTCTTCGATCTGGGAGATCACGTCGTCCAGCGATTCTCGGACTTCCTGAAGGCGGTTTCTGCGGTCTTTATTCATAAGCCGATGATATAATCCGCTATGCGTGAATAATACGATAGGGCTACGTGCGTAACCCTATCTCGTTCGTTGTATCCTGCCTCCCACTTCTACTAGACTCCAATAGGAAAATATCGAGGGCACACAAAATACACTATACATAAAAAATGACCCACGCATTTCTAAGGTGGCATCGTGTAGCATAATGTCATATTCAGGATATGAATGTTTCAATGTACTACTCTTGTTTGCCGACGAATGGTTTTCCAGACGCCAGCTGCTATTGCCGCGCCCAAGAAAGGTCCAATGATAAATAACCAGAGTTGCTGGATCGCCACTCCGCCTTCGAACAGCGCAGGGCCGATCGAACGGGCCGGATTTAGCGATGTTCCCGTAATCGGAATGCAGACGATATGCACCAGAACGAGCGTCAGGCCGATGGCGAGGCCTGCGAAGTTCCCGGCTCCCTTCCGTTCATCGGTCGCGGCGAGCGCCACCAGTACGAAAATAAAAGAGAACACCACCTCGGCGCCGAGCGCCGGAAACAGGTTGCCCGCAGCATAGCTGTTGGCTCCGGTCTCCGTAGCTCCCACGGCAATACCGCCACTGTGAACGAGCGCATAGATAATTACCGAACCCACGATAGCCCCTGCAACCGTGCGGCCATGTAAGCCAACGCTTCGTTACGCTTCATACGGCCGCAGAGCCATACGCCCAGCGTAATGGCCGGATTGATATGACAACCCGATACGGATCCGATGGTGTAGGCCATGGCCACGACCGACAATCCGAACGCGAAAGCGATCGTCAATACGGCGGCCACGCTTGTGGCACCGCCATTCATTACGGCTGCTCCGCAGCCCATGAGTACCAGCACCATCGTGCCGATCCCTTCAGCAAACAATTTCTTCTTCATAAATTTGAATTAAGTAGATGAATAAATAAGGTTTGTTCATCATTCCGACGAACATAATTTAGCATAAATAGGCCCTCTATCCGCTACGCCCTCCTTGTGACGACAAAGAGCCTTCGACGGATAAAGGGCCTCAAGACCGTCCGTCCGTGAAGCTATTCGGTAGAACAGTCCTTTTTTCCTTGGCTGTATATTCTCATTATCGTCCAATAAAGACCGCCGATTCCAAATTTCGGCAATCGTACAGGCGGAGTGTATCCGCATAAATGCAATACGATTTTACGCTGTCGAGCATTTGCAGATAACGGTCTTCGACATCGAGCCCCGGACAGAACATCTGCGTGCGTCCTTGAATCCGGAACGACAATGAGTCCAAAGCGTGGCTGTATTCGCCGAAGAAGCGGTTGCAGGCACCGCTGCCGGCCACGAGATTCGTCGTATCCGACAATACGAGCGTAAAGGCCGCGCTGTCGGCGCCGAGCATCTCGCGCATCTGACCATCCATTTCATGAAGGTACCAGTGGGTACCGACAAGCGGTAACGAAACGATCTGGGAGGTTCGAGAAGAGTCCGTGGGCGCCGGCCTGCCTCCTCCGAGGCAGGATACGAATAAAAATCCGGCCCCGCCCAACAGAAATATGAGATTCCTTTTCATTATTAATAATTTAGAATGCGTAGAAAAATCCGAAGCGCAAGTCGGAAGATTTCAGGTCGAAGCCGAAGCCGTCGCCGCCGCCGTTGTAGTAATTGTGCTTGTAACCCAGGAATCCGACAGTCGTCAGCAGGCTGAACCGATCCGAGATCTTGAAAGCTACTCCCGGCGTGAAACCGACCTTGACGCCGTCGCTGTCACCCACGGCAACGCCCAGTCCGCCGTCCACGAAGAGCGTGAACGACCCCTTGTTGAAATATTTGTACCGGGCGTAGGGTTCGATGACGAAGACATTGGCGCTCGTATCGCCGACTTTCGCATAATCGAAGCCGAGGACACCGGCCACGCTCCACTTCGAATTGATGTCGTAGCCGAATTCCGGAGCCAGCGCGAAACTGTTCGACGATACGCCGTCGATTTTGCTATGCCAATAGCCGATACGTCCGCCGATCCACCACCCGCTATCCTGTGCCGAAACCTCCGGTGTCAATGCAAAGCCCGCAGCAAAGGCGAGCAGTAAACAAACGATCTTTTTCATGATTTTCAAATGTTCTTCATTAAACAGGATCGGAGAAAAAGGCTCCGGCAGGCATCATCTCCTGCCGGAGCCCCGTCACCCGAAGAAATTCTATCCCATTATTCCATGATGATCACTGTGCGGTTGAGTTCCGGTTCGGGGAAACGGTTGTTGGTATCGCCTTCGGCAACCATTTTCAGGCGGTCTTTCGAGATTCCGTACTTATTGACGAGCAGATCGTAGACATACTGCATGCGCTTCTCGCTCAGCTTCCGGTTGAGGGCGGCCGTACCCGTGGCCTTGTCGGCACCGCCGTAGAGCGTGAATGTCTTGCTCTTATCGGCTTCGAGTGCGTTCTTCACGTAGAAGTCGAGGTTCGTCAACTCCTTCTTGTCGAGCGTGGCCTTGCCGATCGGGAAAAACAATGCCACAGGCGTAGCCGACACCTTGCTTTCACCGGCAACGGTGACCGTCTCAGGCTTGCGGTTGCGCAGCGCCTCGTTCTCGTCGGCAAGCGTCTTGTTCTTACCGGCGAGTGTCGTATTGTCGCTCTCCAGCGCCTTGATACGGCTCAGATAGGGCGTGACATCCACCGGAGCTGCCGCACGTTTGAAACTGCGGCGGTTGAGCTTGAACGTAAGACCTAACGTAACGGAGGTCATGCCTTCGCCCTTGCTGCCACGAGAAACTCCGTCGAAGCCTTGGTTCACGAACATGTGACGCGCTTCGAGCGTCAGGTCGAGCAGATTGCACAGGCGAATGTTGTTCAACAAACCAACACTCATGGCAAGCTCATTGGTATGGGCATCGTTGCCGTATGAGCGAGCCCAGCCTAAACCGAGAAACGGCACGAAATTCCATGTACGGGTCTCTTTGTAGCCGCTCACGGCGTTCGAGAAGTTCCACATGAAATCGGCATGCAGGTACGACACCCCGAACTTCTCCTCGTAGATATTCCCCGAAACGAGATCCTTGGCATACAAGGTCTGACCTGCAGTCCAGCCTTTGGCGTTGATGCCCGAATAGCCGATGCGGGCACCGACCGAAGGGGTGAACCATTTGCCGACGCTGATGTCGAGCGCCGGGGCGAGGCGTTTGCCGAACGACCCGTAAGAGTCGTTCTCCCCATGGTAGATGTTCACACCGCCCGCGACGCCGATGAAGATGTTGTCGAAGAAGCGATTGGTTTCGTAGGGCCCGCGTACGATCCTGTTCTGCTCATCGCGGTTGCCGTTCTCTTGAGCCATGGCGCCTACGGCAGCCAATGTCAGAGATGCGGTCAGAAGACCTTTCATAAATTGAGTTTTCATAGTATTCAGTGTTTTATGAACCCTTGCCGGGTTCGGATTAATGTTCTCTTTTGTCGGTACAATCCCTCCCGTTTTTCTTCAGGCTGTTCAGGCTCCTCGAACGATATAGCATCACGGCAATCACAATTGCGACAACTATGCATACGGTCGCCAGCAGGAGGATCAGAAACTCGATCAACTGCCCCGAAGATTCCATCGCGTCGGCTTCAGGATGCTCTCCGATATGGAGAAACCAGGAAACAAATTCCATCGTCGGAAAAATCGACATCATATGGATCATTTTTGTCATTCATCGGATCCGGAGTCAGGGGCGGCCGCGTTGGACGTCGTTTCCGAAAGTTCCCTGTCCGCAGGCGGAAAGAGCTCCCGGATGCCGACACCTAAAATCAGGCACTGGGCGCAGAGCGTTCGTAGCGTAGGATTCGCACGCCCCGCTTCGAGGCGGCTCAGGTTCGAACATTCCATGCCGCAACTGCCGGCGACCTGCGGCACCGTAAGTCCCCGCTCACACCGCAACGCCCGAAGACGCGCCGTGACGTATGCCACGGTCTGCGTCGTCAGTTGTTGCAATTTGAGGCTCCCGTCTGTCGTCCACACTCCGGAAAGCAGACTATTTTTTCGCTTTGGCGGCCTTGGCCTTCTTGTCTTTGGCCGGCTTGGCCGCCTGCTCCCGGAGTTTCGAGCCCGCGCGGAACTTCACGACCCGGCAGGCCGCGACTTTCAGAGGCTTTCCTGTCCGGGGATTGCGCATCGTACGAGCCGCACGCTCCTGTACTGAGAAAGAACCGAAACCGGGCAAGACGATCTTTTCGTCATGCTCCATGCATACGGCGATCATTTCCATTACTGCATTCACCACACAAGCGGTAGCGGCGACCGTCTGACCGCTCTCGGCGGCTACGGCTTTTACAAACTGGGTCTTGTTCATTTTGTTTTTGAAGTTAAGTGTATATTCTCATTGCGAATCCACCATTTCTCGGAGTCATACTCCGGAGCTTCAGCGAATTGCCAGTAAAAAAGTTTCGCTTGCAGCCACTCGGCAAATCGATCCAACCCGAATCGTTTAATCTTTCCTTTAGGATCAAAATTCCAAATTTCGAGAGGTGCCATTTTATTATAAACATTTACTATCAGACAAATTAATCCTTCGAAGCCGTGTCCGGAAGCACTGAGTGCAGAAGCCCTCTATCTAATTGAGCCTTGTCGATCTCCCGCCACCAGTACCGTAAAGGCCATCCCCGGCGCGAACGGTTGTAGCGCTCGATATCACGCTGCAGGTAGGTCATGAACATAGCAGGAACGGGCTTGCCGCACTGAGTGAAGGTCTCGCGAAGGAACTCCCCGTAGGCAACCATCTGCCGCCGGCAATAGCGTATGCGTAACACCATGACCAGCAAGCGGCATAGCCATAACGACAAAGTGCCTGCGGCAATACATGCGACCTTGCCAGGCAAGGTCTGCCAAACCCCCGTGAACCATTCGATCGTCGCTTCCATCATCCGGTTGGCTTATCTACTTCCTACCCTCGCTGTCCTATAACACGACATTGTGCAGGAGACGGCTTCCTTTCCGCTCTCGGACATCTTGCTGAAAGTTCCTTGGGTCTTCTCGTCGGTTTATTTCTTCATGGCTGCCTCGCGCAGGCATTTCCCCGGAGAGAATTTCACAACCTTACGGGCCGGAATCTGAACTTTGAGTCCCGTAAATGGGCTGCGGCCCAAGCGGGCTTTATATTCTCGCACAAAGAAGATTCCGACTCCGGGCCACGAGAACTTTTCCCCTCTCGCCATGGAATCCGCCAAAATATTCTCGAAGGCACTCATGGCTTTCGAAGCATCTGCGGCGCGCAACTCGCCCGTAGCGGCTACGGCTTTTACCAAATCACGTTTGTTCATGGCTGCGTTTTTATATTTTTTTACACGGGCAAAATAGCCGTTAGCGGTCGGGTGGAGACAGAGTCAGAAGCCGGCTTTCACCTCGATTTCCGACTCCCCGATGGATACTTCGAAATAGTGACGCAAATGAAGAACTCAAATATCGGTTCAACTCCGCCCGACCAGTTTGTTCGACTGCCATGCAGTCGAACGATTTTCTACATAGTTCATTCTCTGTGACATCTACCGGGAAGTAACCGCGACCCTCGATTGGGACGATTTCTCTTCATACCGCCCTGTTCTCACCGAAGAATCTTCAGCGTGTAGATGCAGCGTTTATAGGAGGGGGGGGGAGGCCCCCCCCCAAAAAAAAAATATTATTTTTCTCGAACCGGACGTACAGGATAGGCTGCGGCCCTGAAAATATACTTTTGTGGCTCGACAGAATTTATCCAAAATACTGTAGCATAGACTCCATGACACTCTCCTACTGTACCAAGGGTAAATCTTGCACTGAGAGCTGTATAATACGACGTCCCAGTCTGTAGTGAGCCATACACGCCTTTTGGGGTGGTATAACTCGCTGTCGGAATGTATAATGTACCGCCTGAGGAGTCGAAACTCCCCTCGCCTTTCATCTTGTTACAATAAAATATCCATCCATAATTACTAGTAACGTCTCGATAGTCTTTCATAGGCGAATTCAGTTTTTTGCCGAAATCCGTGTAGCTCGCATACTTACCCTCAAGTGTAAAACCCTGAAAGGCATCATGAGGTGGCACATGGTATCCGACGGGCGAAGGATCGTAAACAGTCTTGACCACCTCTTGGTCGTCGATTGAACCTGTCGCTCTGTTAGTACTCCACATGTTGTGTCCAGAGCCAGAGAGCCATTCGGAGCATATATCATTCTCCATAGCCATCCAAAAGATATGCGGCAGGGAGATAGCCTTCCCGATATCCACTTTGCCGTTGCGATTCCAAGGTATATAGGAGCTCTCTCCAGCAATGAGAGTAGTCTTTCGCACTAACTTACCACCTTTCATAACTGCTCCCGGCATCGGGTCTTTACGTCCCCACTGGTAAAAAGTATAATTGCTGCTTCCAGAGGTGATGATATGTTCTAACTGCTTGACTGCCATGACCTGGGTGGCGCCCGTTCCAGTCTGCGTGAAGCGCACCTTGACGCTGCGGGCGGGATGACTAGTGCGTCCTGCATCACACCAGCCGAGAGTGGCTCCCATGAAAGTATATTGTCCTCCCTTATGATTGGTCACAACCTTGTCGCGCGGCGTCTTCTCAGAAGTATAATCCCCTTTGGTCGGCTCAAGCCCCGGCACGTAATCCGTAACCCAGATATGCCAACTCCACATAATCGGATGTAGTTCTCCGTCATAACTACCATCTCTGTTCTTAGCGCGCACAGCCACGACAGCATTGCCCTGTTTGATCGAGGCTTGAGGAACTTCGAATGTCAGAGAGCGTCCGTCCGCAGATAACGCGACATTCGTAACCAGCCCCGTTTCGTCCTGCCATACAAGCACGGCATCAAACGGCTCACAGCCCTCATGTTGGTATATATAGGGGCCGGTAATAGCCTGATTCCGATGGTTTAGGAACTGCGATAGTACGTGAATTCCAGTGGCTGTAATTGTGTAAGCCGACTCATTGATTCCTCCGTTCTTGATTGCATTACCATAGACCAGCGGCAAGCTATAGGTGCCGGGAGCGTTGATAACGTAGCAGTTGGCCGTGTTCATCGGCGCCGTGCCGCCCTTGGTCGAAAGGTCGTAATTGCTGACGGGAGTTGCCTCAGCCAACACTTTGTTGTGATAATCTCCGGAGAGCTCAGTCGTATTCGTCTGTGCTTTGACCTCCGCACTGCCTGTTTCGGAGCCACCATTGCCGCTCGTGGTGAAATTCGCGACCCAGTCCGGTTGCTCAATTACGCGATAGCCTCCCACACCGTCATCCTCCACAAATTCGGCTTTCCAAGGCAAGTTTTTAGTTGCTGATACTCCCTGACCAGTGGAAATGGTGGCTTGGCTAGTAACCTTATATTCATTGCGACCTCCTGCGTAGGAAAAATAGTCAATAGGCGTTACCTCAAACTCTATATTCTCGACGAAGCTCGTCGTGGAAATACGGTAGGTAACGGTCTTGCCTATCGGCCACTCTTTGTTTCCGATAGAAGCTGTCAGCGTCCGCGACGTCCCAGTCAGATCATCCTGACAGGTGACCTCGATCGAAGCGCCTGCCGGAAGTCTCTGCGGAAGCATCATGAAGGTCTCATCGGCAGTGGTGATCTCCTGATTGTCGGAACCGTCCGTTTGAACCTTAAGACTCTGCGAAAAATCGGCTGTCTTCGCATTATCAATCTTCCACGAATCGGAGCCCATCGCATGAGTGCCCGAACTGTAAACGCCTTTGAGCGTGATCTTCGTAATGAGCCCGGGCAACATATTCTTACCCGTGGTGAAGCGTACTGCTGTAAGCACATGTTTGAAGTTCATAGGAGCCGCTCCGTTATTGTTGCCCGCCATCTCACCGCTGGCGGCAACGAGCAGATCTTTCTGCTCAGCAACATCTCCGGGGACTGTATAGGCGATCGTCGGAGTGCCGGGCGTTTCCTTCGTCGAAAGGCTGATGCCCTTGCCCTGCTCCTTACCGTTGTAGGGGGCATAGGCGAAAAAGCGGATCTTGTACTCGGCACCCGGCCAACGATCGGTGGTTGTCCAGCCGGACGCTTTTGTCACCTCGACATTATACATATAATTCGGCAGGCAGGTGGCTCCGTCCCAAGAGCCCTTGTAAATGGATGTCAGGACGCCGAACGATCCGTAAGTATCCATATTGGTTACGGGAGCTGCGCGGGTATGGGGCTCCGAACCGCCCAAACGTCCTGATTCGATGCCGTCTGTGACCATTGCATGCAGGAAGAGCGTATCCGCAGGGTTCTCTCCGCGAAGAGACAGCACATCGGTCACGACCGGAGCATTCTCAGCCATGCCGTCTTCGGCCGAGCGGCTTTTCGCCGTCGAAGGCGTATTCCAACGATCTAATTCGGCAACTGTAAACCGGACATTATTGCCGGTCGAAACATTCGATAACTCGTCTTTCTGACAGGACATAAACAAAAAACCTGTCAAGAAGGCGACCATCCATGGCCTAAAGCCTACGTGTATTCGTGTTTTCATAGTAAATAGTAATATGTATTTTGGGTTATTCTCTCAAATATTCCCGTCCCATCAGAGAGCCATCCTGTCGATAGCAGCACTTATTCCGGACGTGCAGGCCCGCAGAGCCATCACACGCAAGGCGATCGGGGCATTTACTGTCTGAAGAAATTGGAAACAGATGCATGTCCGAATGCAACATTGCAGGCCATGTGTCCCGAATAATCGTATTTATGCACTGTCTCCATGTTCATTCTGTATTTGGCATTTCCGGTTGAGCCGGAAGACGATGCTCCGTCTTAGTGGCTGGGAAGGGACATTCAACCCCGCCCAGCCTGTGATTCATTTTCCCTAACTAAACTCAGATGCAGTTCTTACATTTCCACATTCACATCAGCATCTTCCCAGTTCTTAACTGTCACATCAAACTTGATGGGCTTGCCCATAACGTTCTCGCCCGGGTTTTCCGGCTCGTCCGGATCGACGTTACCTGCACCGTTCGTGAAGTCAAGCGTATAAACGTATTTCTTGCCGGCTTCCCAATTCGTGGCAATAGCCACGGCAACCCAACCTTGATTCTGTCCTGTGGGATAAATCTGCGCCCCATCTTTGGTTGCAATATTTACTTTCACTGAAAGGTAAGCGCCCTTGTTCGCGTTGGTCTTATCCGTATCGGGAGTCCATGCGACAAGCTGCTGCGGGAGCAGCATCGCGTTGTCATGTTCCTTTGCCATGAGCGATTGGGCTTTCTCAGCCAGTACTCTTTCAGATTGGTAGACATCTTCATACTTGACCTTGTCCGTTCCGAGAGCCCAGGTGGAGTTGCCGAAGTCGAACGTACCTTTCGAGACGGGTTGTCCGATACGCACACCGGTTACCTTGTAAACGTAGTTTGGATTGGCATTCTTGGCCTTGATTTCGATCTGTGCGAGTCGATGTGCGAAAGCTAACTCTACGCCTGTCGATTCATTGGTTTTGTTGCCGGTGGCGTTGGCTGTAACGAAATCCTGCTGATCGGCGATCTTCGTTGCAGGTTGGAAATCGGTGAGCGTCTTGGTCGTCGAGTTGATCGTAACGTTCGCGTGCAGATCCGTAGCCGAAGGCGAGTAGGCGAAGAAAGAGAGGTTGCTGCCGTCGCTGGGCCAATAGTAGGGCTGAGCAGAGGTGAAGTATTGCCCGTTTTTAGAGAACACCGCGTTGGTGAAGTAATTGGTGTTGTTCTTGTCGATAGCCGTTACGAAAATCTTTTGCAGAGTCCCCGTCGTCGTTTCAGTGGCGCGGGTTCCCATTGCAACGCGGAAATCGATTGCAGAACCTTGGTTGTTGATTCCCGTCGAGTCATCTTTCGAGCACGAGGCCATGGCCAGTGCCGCCACAGACATTAAAAGAAGTTGTTTTTTCATGATAAGTTAATTAAAATTAAAAAGGTTAAAATTCCCCCCCCCACATAAAAATGAGAGGATAATTACATTTCTATCTCTATATCCACGGGGTTCCACGGATCTACCTCGGGCTGGAAACCACCGCCGTTAGTGATAGGTTTGGGCAGAGGTAGTCCGTCCAAAACGATATGCACGTTACGAGGATCCGGGGCCGAGTGTATCTGATCTGTTACGTTGTAGGTGTAATACCATTTGCTTCCATCGCTCAAAACAGCATAAACAGTCAACCGATGCTCACTCTGCACCGAAGGGCAATGGCCGAAAGTCAGCAAGCTCCCCGTAACGATGGTTTTTTCTCCCGTTTCATCCTCGCCAGAAACAGCTTCGAACGGAATTGTCACGCGCTCCTCTGTAAGAGCATCCGGCCCCATGCCGGGCAGCAGACCGCCCGCAAGGCTTGCGATCGAGCCACTGATTCCGGAGACGTATTTCAAATTCTTGGCATTGAGAATTTTGACCGTATAGGTGCAGACTGATACTTTCGGATAAAGCGTAATAGTCGTCGTGGCTGTTTCCCGCGTCAATTCGACCCCCTCCGTATGATCGCTCCAAAGCATGTCGGGAGCCAGTGCAATTCGCTCATTTTCCGTGTCTTCGGGACGAGGAGCCCCGTCGGAGCGCACTCCCAGGGAGGAAAGGCTTCCCAATAGCGAGGTCGTCCGTGTCGTCGCCTCGAAAGTTGCCCGTTGCTCAGTATTCCGATAGCTGATCGTTTCTGTGTCACTATTCAGGCAAAATGCGTCGTAATGTCCGATGGGCACCCGAATCGAACCTCCTCTCCGATCCGTGAACTCATAGCGCAGAGCCTCACCGCCGTTTGTCGGAAACAGGTAAAGCGACATGGATGCAGGAGAGGCTTGAGGAGCGTTCTGCCAGTCGAAAATGACTTCTACGGTCGCTGTGTGGGAATGGTCGTAACACAACTCCTTGTTCTCGCATCCGGCCGAAAGCAGGAGCATCGCAGCGCAAAGCGCATTGGTTGTGAAATACAGTATACTTTTCATCGCTTACTTCCTTTTTTGATTGTAGTTGCCACGGCCAATCAGCCATACCAGCGAAATCTCGGCTTTCGTAGGGCCGAACCAATGGCGCTGTTTGGTCTCTTGCCAGACATAATGATCATCGACGGGCTTATACTTGTAATACTCGCCACCCCAGTAGCCCACACCGAGCGTGAAATCGAGATTCAGACGACGGCCGATAGGCAGTGAATAGCCGTACTCGATACCTACGGCATAGTTCATCTTGTCCCAAAGCGTACCGCCCGGCTTGCCGCCCATGTACCCCGTACCGCCTGTCTCGAAGTCGTAGGTGAACATCTGTCCGTAAACACCCAGGTGGTGTCCTGTGAGGGGTTTTTCCTGTGCCCGACGACCGAGCCATTTGCGAACAACGAGATCGCCGCCGTAGGTACGCCAATACCATTGCTTGCGGTCGGTCTTCCACCAAGCGTACATCCAGTTCGCACCGACAGACCAGTTGCGGCCCAGATAGAATTCGATGCCAATATTGGGCACGATAAGCGCATCGTACAGCAGGTTGGTCTTCAGTGCCATGTAGAAAGGCTTAGGCTGAGGAGCCACGACGACTTCCGGTTCCGGCTGAGGCTCCGGTTCCGGCTGAGGCTCCGGTTCCGGCTGAGGCTCCGGTTCCGGCTCTTCGGGAACAATTACAGGCTCGATATCCCAGATAATCTGTACCGCCGAGTAGCGCAGTTCAGGGAAGAAGTGCTTATCCATGTAGCGCCACGGCTCACCGCCGCGCAGCGTCATCAACTGCCGCTTACGAGCGTCGGAACTCTTTCCCGCATCATCATATGCCCATTCAGGCGTATTGTAAATAATGTCGAGAACCTCGTCCTTATACCGCATATCCGACGCTTCGACCATACGGGAAAGGCCCTTCCAGTCGATACCGACAGTTACGGCACGGAATTGCAGATCCCCCAGCGAGGTGTGCTGACGCAGGAACGAAGTGATCTGAGAGGCACGTTTTTCAGCCAATCGTTCGTTGAACGAAAAGGTGCCTTCGGGAGAAGCTCCCGAAGAGATGTTAACATTCCGAATCCGGCATAGTGTATCGGCTTGGAACCGCTGTAATCTGATACCGAAATCCTTCAAACGGATTCCATTGTCACGGAGGTTTCTATCCAGCGTAGAATAACCGCGCCGATAGTAAACCTTCACCCCGACCGTATCGACAGCTTTCGTTTGGGCTGTCGCAAATCCTAAGGATAGGACTGAAGCAATAATTAGTAATACATTTTTCCTCATATATAATAAAGTTATGTGAATATCCTTTCCATAAGTCTCTATTCATAATAGAGATTGAATAAATTAGGTGGAGGCCTATTTTGGTGTGTTACAGGAGATTATGAAAATAACTTTTGAAATATGAGATTCAGAGAATACCATCTCGGAAATGAATACTGAATCCATGCATAATATTCTGATTATATTTTATATATATTAAGAATACTGAAACATGGATGAAATAAAGAATGTTTAACCCAAAAGAAGAGGCAATGAAAAATTCTTTACTACAGCACAACTTATTATATATAGATGAACATTTGACGTGTAATCATTACATGGTAGATATCGGTACTGGCTGGCGCTATCAGGAACTCGATATCGGTGAACAGATCATGTACGATTCCGCACGCTATAACCATCTGCTATTTTTTCTGGAAGGCCGTTGTTCGCTGACTTGCAATCAATTCGCAAATAGGGAGTTCACGGCGGGGGAAATGGTAGTCGTACCGCGTATGGCTGCTATTACGGGTAAAGTCATCGCTTCGCTGAAATTTATGGATATGGTTTTCGCCGTACCGAAAAGCGGTTGCGATAAACTGGCATTGCAAAGCCTCGGCCCGCTATGTGAACAGTTGATGTACGATTTTCAGCCCATAGAAATACGCTATCCGCTTTCTGCATTCTTAGATCTACTGGTGTATTGCTTGCAAAACGGTATGAATTGTGCTCATCTTCACGACCTGAAGCATCAGGAGGTATTCTTCTATTTCCGTGGATTTTATACAAAAGAGGAGGTTGCAACCCTGTTCTATCCGATCATTGCCAGGTCATTCGATTTCCGGGAGTTCGTCTACGAGAATGCCCCGAAATGCACCTCACTGCATCAGTTGATCGAGATGTCGAATATGAGCCAACGGTCTTTTTATCGGAAATTTACCAGCGAATTCAACATTGCGCCTCGAGAATGGATGCTGAAACAACTTTGCCAGCGAATCATCTATGAACTGACACAGCCCGACGTTACAATTAACGACCTCATCAATCGGTTCGACTTTGCATCGGCGGCGTCTTTTAATCGTTTTTGTCAACGGCATTTTCGGCAGACACCAATGCAGTTGTTAACTAAATATCGGACGTTGTAACAATCGTCCGGTTCTTTTGCTGTGTGGATTAACGGTTTTTCTGTTAATCCACATGGTATTTTAAGGGCAAGGCAGATGAATGGTGCAATTTGACAACCAAAATATGCTGATTGGCCGAAATGTTAAAAAGGTTGGCAAGAATTAATAAAACACAAATGAACCAAATATTCTACCTTTGCACCGAGGTAAATTGAGTGTGATCCGATTGTCAATCTCTATTATGAATAGAGGATTATGTTACAAGGTAGGAAAAAATGTGCAAGTTACAAAACTTAAACCCCATTTTTTTATTTGAATACCACAGGCTGTTACAGCATAGTGACCTTTTCATTGACAGCATCAACAACACTGCGGTCGAATTCTTTTAGATAAATTCGCGTTGTCTTTTCCGAGGTATGTCCCAGCCCTTCGCTGATCACTGCTATCGGAGCGCCTGCTTCTTTAGCCTGTGTAGCCCAACTATGACGACTCATGTGCGTAGTTATCGAAATCTCTACATTACACATTTTTGCCACTCGTTTAAGATTTCTGTTAACACGTTCCAATGCAAGCCGATATAGGCGGTATTGTTCTTTTTTGGGAACATCTTCCATAATCGGGAACACGAATTGTGAGGGGGTGTCGTATTTACGCATGAGGCGTTCGAGTTGCTGTGTCACTGCGATTTGCAGCCATTGGTTCGTTTTATGCCGACAGTAGCTGATGACACCGTTGTTGACATCACTCTTTCTGAGATGCAGGACATCAACGAACGACATGCCCCGGCAATAGAAGCCAAACAGGAAAATATCCCTCGCCATATCGAGATGTGGATACCTTGAAAAATCGATATCCGATAGCTTCCGCAGTTCATTGCGTCCCAACGCCCGTTTGACTGTCTTGGCCTGTTTAACACGAACGAATCGGAACGGGTTGGCTGTAGTCATCGAATGCCCATCCTGTACGGCTTGATTGAAAACCGATTTGAGATTCCGCATGTAGTAGCAGATGGTATTAGGACAAACGCCCCGTCTCATTAGAAAATCCTCATAATCCCGAACGAAAGGGGCATTCAGGTCATTCAAATGTACAATACGCAAGCCGATGAAAGCCGTCAGCGACGATCGCGTGCTGCATAGTGCCGCAGCCATACCGTATTTGCCCTGATTCTGTTTACGCTCGATCTGCATATCCACATAATGCAGCAGATTCAGACTGTCATGTTCGATGCGGTAACGGAAGATTATATCCGCAGCGCTGTACGCTTCCCGCTGCAGTTCCAACGTCTCAATATGCTTGTCGAGGCTTTTGCGCTGCAAAGTAAGATCCCTGTTAATACGGCGCACTTCGCGTACGTTTCGGCGTTCATCCGACAGGTGAAGTACTTTGCTCTTCTTGACATCAAATTCATCCGGATAGAGCTTGTAAGGTGTATAGAGGAGCTTCTTCTGACGGTTGTGAATAATTTGGAAAATAAGGGGGTAGGTGCCGTCGCGGCGTGCGCGGTACTTGTTCAGTAAGAGTTTTATACTAGCCATAATTTTGAAAATTAAATTATTCGCCTACAAAATTATGGCAAATCGTCTCACCCATTCTTCATCTTCTACAGATCTATATAAAAATAAGTATAAATAAGGGGAGCACAACAACTATTTATAGTAAAACCCAGCAGAGGCTAACAAGCCCCCCCCCCTGAGAATTACCTATTCGGAAATGTTCTCGAATAGCAATACGAATAAAAAGGCAGTCTAAAACTTGTTAGCCCCTATTGGCAGCGTAAGTGAGCGAAACTTATATTGTATCCCCGCTACCGATCTGGATGTCGAACGGATGAAGCTGGAACTCGTGCGTGATGTTGGTGTCGTCCTGTTGGCTTTCGAGGCAGTTTTCGTCGAAGATGCACCCTTTCAAAACGATGGTCGTCGTCTCCCAATCGTCCGATGCCAAGGGGTTTGCGAATGAAACGATCAGGTCGAACTTGCCGATTGACATCAATGATCCATAAATCGAGCGCAGGATCTCCTGCGTGGCATAGTCCATGGTGATGCTGGCCTCGTAGGTGGTGTTCCCGAATCTCCGGCTCACGGGCTTGCCTCCCAGTCCGTAGTTGCTGTCGGTCTTGCGTTTCTTACTCCACTCGATGATCGAAATCCCTTCGAGCGTCGTCGAGCCCTCTTCGATGCCCGGAGCGGTCGATGAGAGGGTTGTCATCGACCACGAATAGGCTGCGTTATTGATTACAGGCATGGCAGGTTTAGTTTGCTGTTAATGAAAGCCCCTCCTTGACGTGAATCCGGGTGGTGACGCCTACGGGTACGATGACGTATCCGATGCGGAGCGTATCGTTCACGAGCACGTTCTGCTTTTCATCGACCGTCACGGCATAGCCCGCGATCTCCTGCGCGGCTTGCATCTTGGGAAGGATACCTCCTATGAAGGTTTTGAAAGCTGTGATCTTGCTGGCCGCGAGATACCCCGTGGAGGGATTGACCATCAGCGGCGAATTGACATACGGCAACAATGCTTCGCGTACCTTGCGGCAGCTCTTGTTGATCGTACGGTTGCGGGCAATGGTGCGGAAATCGCCGTGCGAACAGGTTTGGTCGCGCGAGATGTGGACGCCGTTCTCGCGCTCTGCATACTTGATCGGGAAGATATAGCCCTTGTCGTCGAGTTCGTCGAGTGGCACCGGCGAGAGGGACTCATAGGCGTTCAGGCTCACGAACTCGTCATCGGCGCCGAGGTTCGTGTCCCCGAACCCGAGCTCGATCTCCTGAAAATCGTCGGCGAAAAGGTTTAACTGTTTGACCCACGCTGCGGACTCCTGCACGTTGGCTTTTGCAATAGCATCCATTACCGCTCCGAGAAAACCTACGGGCGCATTCGTCGGGTTGCGGTGCTGGATGCGGTGGATCATATCGCTGGCCGACTGCCCGAAGACGACACTCACGCGGCTTGACTCGCGGATGGCCGAGGGAATCTTCCGTAGGTCGATCTGCCTACCCACTGTAGTCTGTGCGCCCGTTGACGAGGGATTGGCCGGGAGAATGATCGACAAGGGCTGGTTTTGCGAGGCCATGGCTTCGGCCTTGTTGTTCAGGCTTTTTACGAGATTCAGGTTATAAGGTTCCGTATCGCCGTTGGGCTTCCATAAGGGCTGCTCGATCCATACGCCGAGCTGGTTGATCATGCCGCCCGCAGCACGCTGCATAACGTCGATGGCATCCCAGTCCGTGGAGCAGTCGGCGAACATAACGTATAGCTTCCCGTTGCTGTCCACGCCTCCCGCCATACGGAAGAACTCGCGGATGTGATACGCCGGAATGCCGTACATGAAGTTCTCGGTGGGCTCCTGGTCGGGAGCCACGATGTCGTTTCACTCGATGATGCCGAAATCGTTGATCGAGGATTTGCGACTGGTGATGTAGACCTCGTCGTTCAACTTGAGCTTTTTCTCGTTGATCTTGCCATAGCCGGCCGTGAAGAGCTCCGGCTGGAGCGATACGTCGAACAGCAGGCCCGTGATGCGCTCCTGATCGGAGAGTGTCTGGTACGGAATGTTGCCGTCGACGTCTTTGATGAATACGTTGCCTAATGCCATCGGGATCGGAGTTTGTGCTTTGTGGTAAGGATTGTCGTAAAGCGAGGCATCCGCGCGCAGAGGCACCGGGGTATCCTCGAAGTTGGTACAGCCTTGACGGTCGATGTCGAGTTTGGGATACTGGTCGCAGACCTCCAGCAACCGATCGGCATGGTCTGTCTTATTCTCGGATTCTGTCTCTTCGCCGGTATCGGGCTGCATGGGCGTCGTTTCTCCAGTATCCGGACTGTCCGGATCGGGTGTTTCGTTTCCAGGCTCTTCGCCCGTAGCCTCATTGCCCGCCAAAGGCTCGGCAGCAACCGGGGCAGCCATCGCCTTCGCCTGCGGTACGGCCGCAGAAGCGGTGTCGGTTATTTTCTTGGCCATAGGTCTTGTGCGGTTGAAAAGGGGGGCGGATGCCCCCCCCCGCCTATGGTACGCTATGGGTTTCAGGCTTTCTTGTAGGCGGTGCAGATGACGATCTCGGCCGGCCGCACGATGGTCACGTCCATCTTCATTCGCATCAGGAAGAAGAGTGCCGAGTTGGATTGCGGGCGGTCAACCTTCAGACCTCTGTGTCGTTGGCGTAATCCACACCCATCCAGAGGTTCGACTCCATGCCCGTGGAGAACTCGCCCAGCAGGATCGTATGCTCCGGGATGCCGACGATCGGGATGATTTTCTTGCCCTTGAAGCGGTAGCGGTTGACCTTGGTGTTCTCCGAGTATTTGACCTGCTTGTCGGAAATGTACTGGTCGTAGGCGTCCCATGCGTCCCAGCTGATGACGAACGAGAGCGAGGACTTCTTGCGGATCTGCTTGGGACACTTCTTCTACATGGCATAGAGGGTCGCTTCTACGGCAGCGCCGTCCGTGAGTTCCGTATTGCCCGAGACGATGCACTGGCCTCCGGCGATGGTTTTGGCGTCCGTGGCGTTCACGTTGTCGATAATCCGCTTGATCACCCCGTTGAAATACTTCTCCTTGCCGCGGCCGATCTCGATGCAGCCCGCAGGATTGTTGATCCCAGCCAACGCCTTGCCGCCCTTGCCCGAAGTCCAGATGGCGTTGCCGATGTACTCGTTCTTCTTGTCCATCAGAAGACGCAGCATCGTGGCCTGGAGCTTGGGATTGAGCTCGCGGAAGACGAGTTTGCCGTCCGGTTGCGCGAACATCCAATACTTCTCGTAGTCGCGCGGATCGAACTCCAAATAGACCATGGACTCTTGCGGTTCGAGGTACTGCTCGGTGAACTGGTACTCGTTCTCCCCGCTCTCGCCCTTGGCGCCGCGCATGCTCTGGAGTGTGGGGGCGTTGTCCTGAATGATGTCGCCCAGCTTGATGGCCGGCAGCGTGTATTTGTGCTGTATGCCCGATTTGATGTGGACGAGCCCCTCGCGGAAGGTGTCTTTGCCTTGGGCCGTGAAGGTCAAGAGGTTCTCGAGGATCTCGCCGTTATAGCCGTTTTGTAAGAATGTTACCGTAGCAGCCATTATCGTCGTTGTAACAATTAGTGTTCGTACTTTTCAGCTTGGAACTGTCGCAACCGTAATAGCCAATTACGCATGGCGGCGGACGGGGCCGCATCTCGTTGACGGGAAAAAGAAGGTTGCTTGAGCGTGCGGAACTCGAAGTTTTCGCCCACGACCTTCGAGACCTTCTCGGCCATCTTCTCTTCGGCCGTTTTAACCGCTGCTGCCGCTTGGATGCTTGCGGGGACTGTGGCGATCTCCTTGGTGGTCTGCTCCACGGCGGGAATGTTCTCCAACGTGCTCTCCGCCAAGTCGGGATTCTCCTCGGCGAACTTGCGCCATTTGGGAAGATCCTCCTGCGGAATTTTATTCTTGGCCCGCTCGATCATCACCTCGATGCGAGCGACTTTCTCTTCGGCTTCCTTGTTCTGACAGGCTTTGAGCGAGGCGGTCAGCTCCGAGACGTTGGTCTGAAGGTGCTGGATCGTGGCGTCTTTACCCGTCATGAAGGTCTTTGCGTCGCTCAGCTCTTTCTCTTTCTCGCGGAAGCGGGCCTCCTCGGAGAGCAGTTCCGAGATGTGGGTCATCACGTCTTTGGGCTGGCAGTCGTCTTTCAGGCCGAGCGTAGCCGCTACGGCGGAGTATTCGGCGGACGTTTTGCTTTCGTTGCTCATCGTACTGTGTTTTGTTGTGGTTCGGGTAAGAGTAGGCCCCGAACTGTCGGATAGTTTGAATCCCTCCGCCTCGGCACTGATGCGGCTCATCATCGGGCGTATCTCGCCCATATCTTCCAGTACGGAAAGCTCCGTACGAACCCGCTCGCACAACTGAGGCGAGGTTTTCAAAATGTTTCCTTGGGGAATGATCCCCGCAGTAACGCCTGCTTCGGCATCGAAGTAAGTGCCGTCCTTTCCGGCTTTCCCATTCATGATGGAGGTAGCGTGCTGCTTCGCAAGGCCAAAGCGTTTGCGGTAGATCGTACGGATCTGCCGTGTGAAGGGCGCAACCATATCGCCGGCCTTGTCGTCCCCGGCCGAAGGGAAAAAAGGGATTGTGGATCATCAGGATCGCATAGCTGCGCATCAGCGACCGCGTACCCGCGGCCCAAAGTACGGAGCCCATCGATGCGGTCATGTCCTCGTTGATGCACTCGGTGGGGATACGTTTCGGATCGTGGCATAAACGCCCATGTCGTGCTGCACCGCGCCACCCTCGGAATTGATCAGGGTGCGGATCAGCGTCGGAAAGCAGCGTTTCACATAGTCGAACTCCTCGTTGAAACACAAGGCAGCCGCTTCGGTGATCTTGCCGGAAAAGCGCAGCGTGGCCGTCTCGTCGCTGCGAACCTTGCCTGTGATATGTTTGAATTGACTGGTGTTCATCCTTGCTGTTTGGGAAGGATAGAGCGTTGGAGCGGAAAGAGTTTAAGCAGAAGGTTGCACTATTATATTGAGCAAAACTGTCTCCTGTCGCCGACATCGGGATGGCGTATAGATACCGTATTTAATAGAATCTCTGTCATTTTGCCCGTTTTTCAGTGAAAATGACAGATATTTTGCTGCCGCGCTTGCAAGACAAAGAGTGTATTTGGAATATGCAAATTTTCATATTTTTTGTACTTTAAAAAATACAACTATCTTTGCCGTAAATAGTTGTGACTATCCTTGACAGCTCCGATCCGAATGATGAATGAGATACCTTGTCGTTGCAGCATCCACCGTAGAGAGCGCCATCCTAAGAGCTTCAAGAGGATAGAGCGTTGCAAGTGTCGATCCTAATGACCAGTCTACGATCTTATGGGAGTAGGCATCGGTGATCAGGGATAAATAGCGCACCCCCTCTTCCGTTTCTACGTAGGTTATATCACTCACCCGGATCTTATCGGGCTAGAATGGAACCTTTCCGATAATCCAATTAGGGTATTTTCGGTAATTATGGTTCGAGTCGGTCGTCTTGTACCGCTTACGCCGTTTTAGCCTTACCATGAGGCCATAAAAGCATCCCGCCCTGGCATGCACCCTGTATCTTCAAATAGTTTTTTGACGATCAGATAGGGCTTGGCACAGCCCAAACCTGGATTTTCCTGTCTGTACTTACTGACCTTTTCCACGATCAGCGGCTCGATGGCATCTTCTGCAAACTTCCGGCTATCCCATTTGTAATAGGCTTGTCTGCTGTTACCAAACAGCCCGCATAAAAGTCCGAGGGCAGTCCCGCGGTGTCTCATGCGGAGCAGACTTACTGTTTGGTGCCAGATTTTTTTCACACCGGAATATTAAAGGTTTTTTCGGCTACGTCTATCATCGTATTATACGCCTCTGAACGTAATTTTTCCAACTTAAGCGCCTTGCGAAGAAGCTCGCTTTCTGCTTGCAGTTCTTTTAGCCGATCTTTTGGATTTTGCTTTGCCATATCTTCTTCACTGGCAGGCAAAGACACCAATTCTCGTTCATTGAGATACTTTTCCATCCATCCGAATAATACCTGACGACTGCTTAGATGGTACTTATCTACGAGTTCTTGGGCAGTGCGACCGCTGGTAAGGTATTCGGACACTATAGAGGCTTTGTCCTCCTTCGTAAACTTGTATTTACCCGTCTGTACCTCTTTTTCTTCATACCACTGGATTTCTTCATTCCAAATGCGTTGTTTCACTGTCCTTTGTTCCATTGACCATCGACTTTTGAGCCCGAAAAGTGTCAACTTTTTTCAGCTCAAGTCAGTATCGGCGATATGCAGATATTTGGTTCGCAAATCGAAAAGCAGTTTTGGTTGTGGCCTCCGCACTCCCTACACGGAAATTCTCAAACTTGACATCCTAGTCTTTTAATAGCCCTGTAATGTTTATAACCCTCGGCACACGGGCGTAACCGGTCTTGAAGAAAATCATCTCCAGCCTGACCATCTTGGTGTCTTTCGGGCTCTGCTTACCCCTGATGTTAATTGTATACAAGATTGATAACGAGTTAGTTAATGACTTATTATTGATTCGCATTAGTAGGTATCGATTGGTATTAATTAACCTACATAGAAGCCTACATGAAAAGAGTAGTTTCCTTAGCGAAATAATGTTTATACGGATAAAACCGTACGTGTGTCATTTGCTAACTCGTTGTCAGTCAATCTTTTTTTTTTGGGGGGGGGCAAAAATTGTGTCTGAAAAAAAGTATGCCTCCCAGGGTGGCTTCCCCTATTTGGTCAGGTATTTGCCCTGCTTTTTGAGGGCGTTGTATACCGAGCCGGCCCAATAGTTGCGCAGGCCGAACCCGCCGGGCTTGCCGGCCATGTCCATCTGGAGGATGACCTCCTGCGTGGCAGGATCGAACAACACGGCCGTGTAGTATCCGATGCCGTTGCCCTTGTCGAGCGTCGTGGCTATCAACACCAGCCCCTTGTTCCCCGAGCCGTTGTCGTAGCGGGCGAGGATCCCGGGGAGCTGCGCCGCGATGTCGGCCTTCGTGCTGCGGGGCGTGAACTGCTCCGCAGCCAGGCCGCCCAACGCCTCGTTGGCCTGTTCGACATTGGTCGAAAGGATGTCGATGCCGGTGAATCCGGCCACGTCGTATTTCTTGGGTTCGCTGAGGAAGAGCCGGTTGATCGCCTCGAACGCCTTGATGAACTCGGCCGGCTGCTCGTTGGCCCCGATGACGCTCACGCAGCTGTAATCCACGCCGTAGAAGTCGGCAGCCATCTTCGTCTTTCCCTTCTGTGCGAAACCGCCGACGGCGATCAGGCACAGGGCTATGCTCAGTAATTTTTTCATGGTTGGGTTTTATTTGGTTTGTTCGCGTAAATCTACGAATTTTATTTGTTTCCGGCTCATTTGGGGCATCTGTTTTTTCGCAATGTACTCCACCGGTTCGAAGACCACCTCGGGAGCTACGCGCACTTTCGAGCGGAACGTGTCCTTGATTTCCTTCTCGAACGCCTCGTCGCGGCGCGTGCTGCCGATTCGCAGCACGATCTGGTCGGTGCCGAGGCTTCCGGTGAATACCTCGATGATGTAGTTGTTCACGCCGGGGATGTTCTCCAGCACGTCGTACAGCGCGGGCGGGTAGAGCGTCGTGCCCTTGAATTTGATCATCTGCCCCCGGCGTCCGATCACCGACGAGAGGCGCATCGTCGTGCGGCCGCAGGCGCAGCGTCCCGTGCGGGCGATGCAGATGTCGCCCGTCTTGAAGCGCAGCAGCGGCATGCCCCGCACGCCGAGCGTCGTAATGACCACCTCGCCCTCCTGTCCCTCGGGCACGGGGTTGTTCTGCTCGTCGAGCAGCTCCACCAGAAGCATGTCGGCCGGAACATGCCCGCCGCAGTGGTGCCCGCATTCGGTGATCGAGGTCTGCATCTCGGTCGAGGCGTATGTCGAGAAGAGCTCCAGTTCGGGCCACAGTTCGGTGATTTTCGCTCCCAGCGTGTTGTTGCTGAAGTCGGTGTCGCGCAGCGCCTCGCCGATGCAGATCGCACGGCGCAGCGACGAGCGGCGGTAGTCGATCCCGTGCTCCTGCGCATAGCCGACGAGTTTTATCAGGAACGACGGCACGACGATGCAGCCCGTGGGGCCGATGCGCCGGATGGTGTCCCATTGCAGTTCGGGGATGCCGTTTCCCACGCGGATCACGCCGCATCCCAGCTCCCGGGCTCCCATGAAGTAAGCCAGCCCGGCCATGAAGCGGCGGTCGATGGTCGTCATCAGCTGCAGGATGTCCTCCCCGGTACATCCCGCCGTGGTGAACGACACGGCCTCGTTGTAGGCCAGCCGGGCCAGGTCTTCTTCCGTGAGGGCGAACGTCACCGGATCGCCGAGGGTTCCCGATGTGGTCACGTAGTCGATGATGCGGTTGCGGGGTACGCAGACGAACTCCCCGGGGTGCAGTTGCAGATCCGTTTTGGTGGTTACGGGCAGGCGCCGCAGGTCGTCCGTTGTGCGGATGTCGCCGGGCTGCATGCCGCAGCCGTCGAACATGCGCCGGTAGTAAGGCGAATTTTCATAGAGGTAGGCGACCTCTTCGCGCAGGCGCTCCTCTTGGAACGCCGCGATCGCATCGGCCGATGCGAATTGTATCTGCGGGTTTCGTATCATGGCTTGCATTCCGATTTGAGTCTTTCTATCGCCAGGAGTTCGTCCCTGCGGGGAACCCCGGCCTCCAGCGCCCTGCCGAAGCTCTGCGCCGCGCGCCCGTCGTCGCCCTGCGAGAGGTAGTATTCCCCCAGCAGTTTCCAAGTGTGGAAATTCTGCGGGTTGGTTCGGGCGAAGGTTTCTGTCAATTCCCCGTCGGCCTTCCTCCCTGCTTTCATCGCCCGGCGGATGCGGGCGCCGAGCTGGCGGTATGCGACCACGCGCGGGTAGTCGCGGGCCAGGTAGGCCGTGTCGGAGGGTATCTCCAGCGCCGCGTCGTACAGCTCTGCGGCGGGGTCGGGGTTGCGCAGGATCGCCCCGAGGTCGTAGCAGACAAAGGCGCCGCCCTGCCACGGCGAGGTCGAGACCCACATTTGCAGGGTTGCCGGCTTGAATATGACCGAGTGGTGGGCGATCGACTGGTTCACCGAACAGTCGTTCCCCACGCCGATATCCTTGCCGCCCGTGCCGCGCTGGTCGCGCAGCATGGCGGCCGCTGCCGGAACGTCGAGGGGCGCATTCGCCGTCATGAGCTCTTCGAGCCGGGCAAAGCGATGGGGGCTGTCGGTCATGGCGATATTCTCGCGGTTGTCCCCGTCGTCGGCGAACGCCTCCGATTGGTAGTGGTTCGTGCATATGAGGTACTCCCCGTCGCCCTCGTAGAGCACGGTTCGGCGGGGCGTTTTCTCGATGATCGCCGCCTTCCCGTCGCGTGCCGAGGCCACGAGCAGCGATTCGCTGACGAAGGTGTCGCGGCGGCGGGCGATCTCCAGCGCCTCTGCGATGGTCGCCGCATGTTGCAGGATCTCGCGTGCGAGGATCGAGATGGGTGTCGCCGATGCCAGCGGCACGGGCCCTTTCGCGGCATTGATCGTCACGGTCAGCCCTTCGGAATTCATGCCCGACAGCACGCCGATCATCCCCGCCCAGCCGATGCTGGCGAAGGGATGGCCCGCCTGCGGCCGGCAGAAGGTCACGATCTTGTTGCGGGCGAAGTCGTCGCCCATATAGAAATCGAAGTTGCGCCCGACGACCGGCTTCCCGTCGTCGCTCGCACCGCCCCATGCCGCGAACGAACTGCATCCCACGAGCATGTACTGGCTCATGGCGTGCCCGATGTCGTGCGCCGCGTGGTAGTTGAGCTGGCGTTCGTAGGGGGTGCCGATGGCGTCGAAGTCGTGCGAGCAGTAAAGCGACCGGGCGTATATCTCGCGCCGGTACTCTTCGGGGACGTGCCGCCCCAGGTTGCGGTTGAATATCCGGATCATGCCGCCCAGGAATTTCAGGTAGCCCTCCGAGGGGATGAATTCGCGGATTCGGTCTACGAAAACCTGTTCCTGGTAGTGCATCAGCCCTGCAGTGAGGGCGCCTGCCGCCGCCCCCGACTCTTCGGGCGACCCGGCGGTGTAGAGCTCCCAGAGTCCGTGGGGGTTGCGGCGCAGGAAACTGCCGTGGCATACGGCGTAGCCGCCGTGGTCTGTGACGCGGTAGGCTGCGGTGTCGATTGTCACCGCGGGCTGCTCCATGTCTGCCGTCAGGTAAAGGCCGCAGAGGAATGCCGTTGGCAGGACGAGGATCGCCGCCAGTGCGGCGAGTGTGTATTTGAGGAGGCGTTTCATGCGTTGGCGATCTTTTTTGCGAGGTATTCCGTGCCCACTATTTCCGAGCAGGTCGCCGCAGCCGACAGCGTGACGCCGATGGCGCCGTGTACCGTGAGGTTCTGCCCCGTGAGCAGCAGGTTTTCGAATTTGGTGCGGGCCGGGATGTGCGACGCCATGATGCTGCGCCAGTCTTTCAGCAGCCCGTATGCCGCGCCGTGCGGTGCGCCGGTGTAGTGGCGGTAGGTGAGCGGCGTGGCGGCATACGTATGGGCGATGGCATCCCTCAGTTCCGGAAGGCGGGCGCAGGCGAAATCGACCGTCGCCTGCGTCATGGCGGCCTTCAGCGCCGTGTAGGCTTCGGGGCGGCGTCCCGGCCCGGAACCTTCCCACGCCTGCCAGGGGCGGGTGGCGACGGGCGTCATCAGCGTTACGACGTCGCACCATGCCGGGTCGCCGTCCGGAGCCTGTGCACTGAGCAGCACCATCCCCGGCCGCATGGCTTCCAGGTCGAAAAGCGTCTTCCAGACATCTTTCCCGGCGAAGTAATAGAGGTTCCGGTTGAGGTACGGGATCCGCCCCGGCTTCAGCAGCAGGTATGCAGAGAAGAGCCCGTACGAGTCGGGCAGGCTGCCTATCCGTTCCCGGAATGCCTTGCGGATGACGGGCGTCGGGCCTATCAGGCGGAATGTCTCCGCGGGATGGATGGCCGAGATGACGGTTTTTGCCCGCAGCATCCGCCCGTCGGCCAGCTCCACGCCCGTGACGCGCCGCCCTTCGGTGTGCAGGGCTACGACGCGGCTCCGCACCAGCATCGTCCCTCCGTGCTCGCGGATCTTCGCCGCCAGTGCGTCGGCGATCTGCTGCGTCCCGCCCGTAAAGCGGCAGGCACCCTCGATGTTCGAGTGGTTTACCATCGCGTGGTGGTAGAGCGTCGAGCTTTCGCGCACGCCTCCGTAGAGGGGGTTCGTCCCCGCGAGGATATTGCGCAGCAGCGGGTCTGCGACGCATTCGCCGATGAATCCGGCCGCCGGTACCCCGAGGTATTTCGTTCCCCCGTCCGACAACCGCCCCGTGCGGTGCACCCCGATGCCGATGCTGCCGCCGATTTCGCGCAGCTTCGCGCAGTAGCGGCCGAGCCCCGCCTTTTCGTGCGGGAACAATTCCCCGAGGTGCTTTTCGAAGGCTTCGTAACCGTGCATGTAGGCGTAGTCGCCCGCTCCGGGCAGCGATACGACGTCGAATGCCTCGTCGAGCGGCCGCAGGCGCAGCGAGCCGAGGATGCCGAAATATTCGAAGTAACGGCGCATGATGCCGCCGGCCTGCATGCTGCCGATGTAGTGCATGCCCGTGTCGATCTCATGTCCCCGCCGGGAGAACGATTGCAGGCAGCCTCCGGGCAGGGCCGCCTGTTCCGCGACGCAGACTCCCATCCCTTCGCGGGCGAGCATGGCGCCGCACTCCAGGCCTCCGAGGCCGCTGCCGATGACGATTATGTCGAACTGCCCCTGCATGTCACTCCTCCTTTCCGCTGTCCGTTTCCCGCCGGCTCAGTATGTATACCGTATTCGACGTGCGCGTGTCCTTGTGCGCGGCGTGTATCTCCATGCCCAGTTCGCGGGCGATCCGGGCCAGCTCGGGCGTCGAGGTGAAATGCAGCCCGCCGTCGGTCTTGTTGAACCCTACGATCTTCGTCGACCACACCTCGGTCATCGCCGTGGCCTTGTGCCGCTCGGCCTTGCCGCTGTCGCCGTCGCGGATGATGATCCGTCCGCCTGCGTTGAGCCGTGCCGCGCAGCGCCCGATGAGCGCCCGTTGTTCTTCGGGGCGCATGTAGTGCAGCACGTCGACCAGCAGGAAGGCGTCTGCCCCGGGCAGCTCCGCCGTGCGCAGGTCGGCGTGGATGAACTCGATGCCCGGCCGTCGCAGGAAGCTCTGTCCGGCCGTCTCGACCTTTTCCGCATCGTAGTCCATGCCGATGACCCGCCGCCGCTCTGAGAGCATGGCGAGCATGTAGCTCAGGGGGCCGTACCCGCACCCGAGGTCTACGACCGCCGCATCGCGCGGCACGATGCGGTCGAACAACTCGTAGCTCCGCTCCAGCCGCACCTTGACGCGCATGTACCACTCCAGCACGGGGCCCTTGTAAGTGTAGCTCTTGATAAGCATGTCACGGAAATAGGGGTTGCACGGCCTGTTGTAGGTTTCGTACAGCCCGAGGTACTCCCGGCGCATCAGGCGGCAGGCGGCCTTGGCCTGCGCCGAGCAGTTTGCGGGGTCGGCGGCCATGCGCGGCAGCACGCGGCTTACTACCAGCCCGTGTTTGATATAGATGGGCTGCCTTTTCGACGAGATCATGCCGTTGCCGTAGAGGCAGATCGGCAGGATGTCCAGCCCCAGTTCCCCGGCCAGGTAGAAAGCCCCTTTGTGGAAACGTCCGATCTTCCCGTCGGCCGAGCGCGTCCCCTCGGGGAAGACGATCACGCTGTACCCTTCGGCCACTTTCTGCGCCAGTGCCGGGGCGAGGCGTTCGTATCCGTCCGCCGCATGGTAGAACCCCAGGTAGCGGACGATACGCCCGAATACCGGCGAACGCCATACCCAGCCGTTGGTCACCATCACGGCTTTGGGGCAGATGCTCAGCAGCACCAGGATGTCGATGAACGACTGGTGGTTGGCGATCACGACCGCCGGTTTTTCGAACCGTTCGCCCGGCTCGTTCAGGCGTATGGTCTTCGTCGTGACCATCGCCCGCAGGAATCCCCGCGTCATGTGGTGGATCGACCACTGCACGATGCGCTGTTTGCGGCGGCGTGCCATCGGCAGCGGCCAGAGCGTGAAGATCAGCGCCTGCAACAACTGGCAGCCCGTCACGAACAACCCGAATGCGTAGGCCGTGTTCACGAGGCTCCCCAGCGTGTAGGGCGCCCCGCCCTTTTCGGTCTGCGAGGTGATCAGCATCCGGAACAGCACGGGTTGTATCGTGTAGGAGACCAGCACCACGGCGACGATGCCGAACAGGGAGATCGTCGCCAGCGAGTGCAGTGCCGGGTGGCGTGCGAAGATCAGCGCCCCGAGCCCCACCACGACGGTGAAGGCCGAAAAGAAGATCGCCGTCTTGTGCGTGTCGAGCATCCTGCGCCCGGTCTTGTATTCGCTCAGCAGCCCGTCCATGATGAAGATGCTGAAGTCGTCGCCGATGCCGAAGATGAAGGTCGAGAGGATGATCGTCACGATGTTGAATTCCACGCCGAACATCGCCATCAGTCCCAGGATGATGACCCAGCTTATGCCCATCGGCAGCAGCGACATCAGCGTCAGTTCGATACGCCCGTAGCAGAGGAATAGCGCCACGGTGACCAGTATCGACGAGATCGAGAGTATCAGGTAGAAGTTGTGGTTCACGCTCCGCGCCATTTTCCCGGCGTAGAACGCCCGGTCGGCGACCACGATGTCGTCCGCCGCCGAGAACACGGCGTAAACCTCGTGCTTGCAGCTGTCGGGCAATGTCACATGGCTCAGGAATATGGGTGTCGCGCCGTGCCCGTCGATCCATTCGCGGAATACTTCCCGTGCCGCCGGGGACGAGTAGTCGAGTTTCGTGTACTCCCTTCCGGCCAGTTCCAGTGCGCCGTCGAAGGCCCCTTCGGCGAATCCGTAGCGCCTTTCGCCCTCCCGGATCCCTGCGCGCAGCACTTCGCGGCGCTGCGGCGTCCAGAACTTTCGCCAGCGCTCCAGCCTCAGCAGCTGCTCGGCGCTGTCCACCACGAACGAGGTCACCCCGGCATGGGAGTCGATCTTCCCGGCCTGTTTCAGCGAGTCGAGCTGCCGTCCCAGGCGCAGGTAGCTGTCCACGGCTTCGGCCGGGGTGTCGGCCGCCGTGAGGAAGAGCACCTTCGAACGTTCCCGGTCGTCGTCCATCAGACGGCTCAGACGCTCCTCGGCCTGCGCCAGATGGGGTGCGTTGTAGTTCAGGTGCATCATGTCGCTGTCGAAGCCGATGCGGTTGAAGAAGAAGAGGCATACCGCCGTGAGCCCGAGTATCGCCGCCACCAGCATGCGGTTGCGGTCGGGGCGCATACTCGTGAGCCGCTCCACGCCTTCCAGCACGGCCGACCCCCCCCCGCGATCCTCCTTACGGATCAGGTGGGGCAGCAGGACGAGGCTGAACAGCGTCGTTCCGACCAGTGTCAGCGAAGCGAAGAGCCCGAAGTCGCGCAGCAGCTGCGAGTCGGTGAAAAGCAGCCCGGCGAAGGCGCCGATGGTCGTGATGCTGCCGATCGTCAGCGGGTAGGCCAGGTCGCGGATGATCTGCCGCGGGTCGTGGCAGTGGTTGGCATGGCAGAGGATGTGTATCGAGTAGCTCAGTGCGATGCCCATGACGACGGTTCCTGCCCCGACGGCTATGGCCGAGATCGTGTGGCACACGAGCGACATGACCGCCAGCGCCAGCAATCCGCCCAGCGCCACGGGGATCAGGGCCAGCAGCACCGACAGCTTGTTGCGGAACGAGAGGGTGATGAACACCACGATGACGAGGATGGCGATGTTCAGCGTCAGCATCATGTCGTGCTTGATCTGCCGCGCGTTGTATGCGGCCACGGCCGGGGCGCCGAAGTAGTCGGCCGAGATGCCCTGGGCGGCGTACTCGGCGTTCAGGCCGGCCAGCACCGCTTCGATCCGCTCCACCAGCCGGTCGCCGATGCCCGTGTCGCTGCTCTCGTACCGGGGCGAAATGAAGACCATCAGCGTCGTCATGTCCTTCGAGAAGAGGTAGTCGTCGAAGAGCGTGTAATTGCCCCCGATATTCAGCTCCTGTAATTTTCCCAGTGCCCCGAACGACAGCCCCAGCGGGTCGTCGTAGATGTATTCGTCGATGAACCCGCCGACGGGCGACAGCAGCCTGCGGTAGTTGCTCTCCATCGCGCGCGCGATGCCCTGCCGCGTGAGGAGCGTGTCCATGCGGGCATAGTCCGCCTCGGTGAGCAGCAGCGGCAGGTGCCCTTGCAGGAACGCCCGCATGTCGTCCGCCAGCTCGCTGCCGAACGAAGCCTCGGCCTGTGCCCAGCGGTGGAAAAGCGTATCGGCTTCGAGCAGTTCCACCAGCCGGTCGGCGCAGGCCATCATCCCCTCCGCCGTGGCTCCCGTGCCTTCTGCACCTTCCCGGGCATTTATCATCACGGCGATCTTGTCCTTGATCTTCAGGTTCGAGAATGCCGCCGCGGCCTTCCGCTCCCCGTCGGGGAAGAAGCCGGTGATGTTCTCGCTGAAACGCAGTTGCAGGGCCGCCGCACCCATCGCCGCGACCAGCACTGCCAGCACCGTGCAGAGCAGTGCGCGGCGCCGTTCGAAGAAGTCGTAGAGGGTGATGAAGAATTTATTCATGGCGGGGCGTGCGTTTACAGAATACGAGCAACGCATAGCCGGCCGCCGTCGCGGCCGCACCGCATACGGCGGCCATCGTGAAGCTGCCCACGATGTATTGTACGAGGTCTGCGGCCACCCGTTCCAGGGTGATGTCCGAGAGCGAGAGCGGCATGTCGCGCTGCAAGACCTGCGCCCCCGTCCAGTAACTTCCGTAGAGGATGAAGGGGATCATCGGCGGGATGCTGATGTTCGAGCTGATGACTGCCACGGCCTTGTTCAGGTGCGTGAAATGTGCCGTGACGGCGGCTGCGATCATCTGGTATCCCCACAGCGGGGCGATGCCGAAGAAGACGCCCAGCCCGATCGAGGCGGCCAGCCGCGGGTTCGAGTCCTTCGACCGGGTGATGTTGTCGGCTATGAAACGCCGGACTCTCTCCCGGGTGAGCGACCGCAGGAACCGCCAGGGATAATAGAACAGCAGCGCCCCGAGCACGAGCAGCGTGTTGAGGATGCTGATGCGCGTGAAATCCTTGCCCGGGCGGAAATGCGACACGCGCTCGGCCTTTTCGGGGTAGAAAACCCTCACCGGGATGTTGCGCACCTCGATCCCGCGCCATGCGGCGCGTACCAGCACTTCGACCTCGAACTCGTAGCGGCGCGTCGCGAAACGCATCCCCTTCATCCGCCGCACGGGGTAGAGCCGGAACCCCGACTGCGTGTCGTCGAGGCGGATGCCCGTCTCCACGCGGAACCAGAAGTTCGAGAACTTGTTGGCGAAGGTGTTTTTGCCCGGCATGTTGTCCGACCTCAGGTTGCGTGCCCCCACGAGCAGTGCGTCGGGGGTCTTTGCGATCTCTTCGACGAATTTCGGGATGTCCGAGGCGTAGTGCTGCCCGTCCGAGTCGATCGTCAGCATGTAACGGTAGCCGTGCTCCGCGGCGTAGCGCAGCGCCCGGCGCAGGGCGTATCCCTTGCCCCGGTTCGGGGCGTAGGAGATGCTCCCGACGCCCGCCCCGGCGATTATTCCCGCCGTCGAGTCGGTCGACCCGTCGTTCACCACCAGCACGTCCGTGCAGTAGCGGCGCACCTCTCCGATGACTCGGGCGAGGGTCTTTTCGTTGTTGTAGGTCGGGATCACCGCCAGTATGTCGTTCCGCTCGATGGTCATGGCATTTCGCATACGGTGCCCCTGAGTTTGAGCACCGTCTTTCCGTGGTTCGTAATCGTGCAGGAGAGCCTCGTGCCCTCCGGCGTGTCGTCCCCCACCCGGATGTCGATCTCCAGCAGTTCGTCCGCCTGCGGCACGACCATGCCGAGGAACTTGCATTCGCGGATGGCCGCGTAGCGGAACCTGCGCCCCGTGCCGCGGTTCAGGCATTCCCGTACGAGTTGCAGCGTGCAGACCCCCGGCAGCACCGGGTGCCCCGGGAAATGCCCCCGGTAGACCGGGTGCGACGCATCGAGCCGCACGCGGAAAGCGTAATGCCCCTCCTGGGCCAAGTAGTTGTCTATGCTGGTGAACAGGTCTTGCATCGGGTGTGGTCTCAGGGTTAGGGGTTGAACCTTGCGGGGTCGACCGGGAGGTTGAAACGCTTGTTGCGGAATTCGTAGACCGAATGCCCGCCCTCGGTCTCGCAGAGTTCCATGCGGTCTAAGGTCATGTCCTCCAGGTCGAAGCAGAGCGTGATCGAGTCGATGTACTTGCGGGCGCGCTTCGACTCGGGAACCATTTTCACCTCCCCGACACCCTCCTTTTCGGTGTAGCCGATCTGCCACCCCTGGCCGAACTGCGAGAGGTCGCCGGTCATGCTGGCGCGGATCATCAGCGCCACCTGTTGCAGCATGGGGTTGGCCGACGTCGCGGTCTGGGTCACCTGCCCGGCCGTTTTGAGGATGATGCGGTCGTTGCGGATAATCACCTTGTCGCCTTCGGGCACGGTGTAGTCGAGCGCCATGGCCAGGCTGTTGTCGTAATAGAAGCGGCCTTTGAGCTCGATCTCGTTCTTCATGCGGCGCACCTGTTTGCGCTGCGTGAAGTCGCACTGGATAGTCCTGTTCTCGCGGCTGGCTTCGGCGAGCCGCTCTTTGAACGACGCGGGCAGCCCGGCCCGGGCCGTCAGCCCCGACAAGAGCAGGGCGGGGATGAAAAGAAGCGACGCTATCTTCATGGTTTCTCGGTTTTAAACAGTTCGCATACGGTCGCCGTGCGGTACCCCCGACGTTCGAGGTCGTCGAGCACCAGCGCCAGCAGGCGTCCGGCGCCGGGGCGGTCGTCGTGCAGCAGGATCACCTTGCCGTCGCCCAGCCGTCGGCGGATACGGCGTGCCACGGCCTCGCGGCTGCGGTGCCGGAGCGTGTCGAGCGAGCGGATGCTCCAGCCCACGCAGCGGCTTCGCGTCCGTTTCACGGCGCGTGCCACCATCGGGTTCGTGACTCCGTAGGGGGGCCGGAAAAGGTCGGTTTCCACGCCGGTTATCCCGCGCAGCGACTCCCTGCACCGCAGGATGTCGGCCGCCATCGCCCCGCTTCGCCGCATCGGGAAGCCGGGGCTGTGGCTCCACGTGTGAATGCCGATTGCGTGCCCCTCGGCGGCCATGCGGCGTACGATCTCCGGGTGCAGCTCCGCCTTGCTGCCGACGAGGAAGAAGGTCGCCCGTACGCCGTGTTCCCTCAGCGTGTCCAATACGCGCGGCGTCTGCTCGGGGTCGGGCCCGTCGTCGAACGTCAGCGCCACGACGTGCCCCGCCGCCCGGTTGCGGCACAGGCTGCGGACATACGCCCCCAGCCTGATCTGGTAGGAGCAGTAGAAAAGGGCGAACCCCGCGGCGATTATGGCGATAATTACATACATGTCAATTCGATGGCGGATACGGTGCTGCCCGGGAAATCGTTGTAAAGCACGATCCTCTGCCCGGCGTTCCCCGCGTTCCCGATGTTCCCGGTGTCCTCTATGCTCCCGGCGTTCCCGATATTTCCGGCCTTACCCGTATTCCCGGCCTCCCCGGCGACCACACGGCGGAACACCTCGGCGATGGCCGTGAAATGGGGCGTCACGCCGCTCGTCGACGCACGTACCGTCCGGCACTCGCCGCTATGCATCGCATTCCCCGGTTCCTCCCCGTTCCCGGCGGCCGTCCCCGTGCCGGGACTTCCCCCGGCCGGGATTTCACTCCCGGCGTTGTCCCCGGCCGATGTCCTTGTGCCGGCATCTTCCCGGGAGTGGATTCTTCCCGTGCCGGCGCTTTCCCTGTCCGGGAATTCACTGCCGGCGCTTTCCCCGATGGCTGTGCCGTCCGTGAACCGGATCCCCGTGATCGCCGCGACCGAGGTGTCGAACGCTTCGGCGGTCAGCACGAAGAATACCGACGATTCGCCCCAGCCGCCCTGCTGTGCCACCCCGAGGCGTTGCAGTACCTTTTCGACCGACGGCGTCGTTTCGTCGAACGCCCCGACCAGCACCGCCCGCGACAACCCCGCGCCGATGCGCAGTGCGGCATCCGTCAGGGCGTTTTCGAAGCTCGTCCAGCGGTTGGCGTAGGTCGTGTTGTAGCAGTGCAGCCCGCGCAGCAGGGCGATCTGCGCCCCGACCGTGTTGAACGTCGACTGGATGAACGGCGTCGGGTTGAGCATCCGCTCTTCGTTGGCGATCAGCGAGTCGAGGAATTTCTCGCTGTCGGCGATGCACCCCAGCCCCGTGGCCGTGACGACGGCCTCGACCGCCGCCCGGTCGCCGAATTCCAGCAGCGATTCGATGCCCGCCGCGACGCCCGACTTCACCACGCGGCTCATCCTCCGTCGGAGGTTCATTTCGGGGATCAGCTCCTTGATGTCGCGGCGCAGCCCGGCGCCCGATGTGATGCAGTTGACGTAGAGTTTCATTTGGCAAAGATTAACGAACAGCAGTTGCCGCCGAACCCGAACGAATTTGAGAGCACCGAACGTACGTCGGCCTCTTGCGTCCGTGCTACGGGGTGCAGCCCGAGCTCCGGGATCGGCTCCGCGAATCCGGGGTTGCCGTAGCGCAGCCCGTGTGTGATAGCCAGCACCGCCAATACGGCCTCGATGCCTCCCGCCGCGGCGAGCGCATGCCCCGTGTAGCCTTTCGTCGAACTGAACGGCGGCACCTGTCCGCCGAACAGCCGCCGCAGGGCGGTGCCTTCCGTGAGGTCGTTGTTCGGGGTCGCCGTGCCGTGGACGTTGATGTAGTCCACGCAGCGCAGCCCGCTTTGTGCCAGCGCCCCGGCCATGGCGCGGTATGCCCCCTCGCCCGTTTGCGACGAGGCCGTTTGGTGATAGGCGTCGTTGGCATTGGCATATCCCGCCAGGCGGCAGTAGGTGCGCATGCCGGGCCTTTCGTGCGTGAGGACGAGGTAACCCGCCCCTTCGCCCAGGTTCAGCCCGGCGCGCGTGGCGTCGAACGGGCGGCAGGGTTCCCGGTCGAGCACCGAGAGCGAGTTGAAGCCGTTGAGCGTGAAACGGCAGAGGGCATCCGTGCCCCCGGCCACCACATAGTCGGCCATGCCGCTCCCGAGCAGCAGGGCGCCGGTGACGATGGCGTTTGCGGCCGACGAGCAGGCCGTGCTGACCGTCGCCGTGTAACCTCCGATGCCGCAGTAGCGGGCGATCCGTTGCGTGCTGTCGGCACAGTCGTGCCCCGCCACGTCGCGCAGCCGCCCTTTCGCCTTGTCCGTGCGGAAGTCGCGGTAGAAATTCTCCGTCAAATCCATGCCGCCTACCGAGGTGCCCGAGACGAGTGCTACGCGCGCCCCGGCGGGGATCGCCGCATCCGCTACGGCCTGTGCGGCTGCCGCCATGCCCAGCAGGGCGGTGCGGGAGGGGTGCTCGCGCTCCGGGATGCCGAGCAGCTCCCCGAGCGCCGCGTTGTCCCGTTTCACTTCGCCCACGGGCACGCCGACAGCCGAACCGGGAAGCGTCGGCTTCCCGATTCCGCTGCGTCCGGTGCGCAGGTTCCCGAGCGTCTCCCCGGCTCCGATGCCGATGGCCGAGACGATCCCTATGCCGCAGACGGCTATGCTCATTGCGGGCGGTTCTTGCGGATAAAGTCGGCCAGCGTGGCTACCGAATAGAATATCGGTTTGGCCTGGGCCGGGTTTGCCAGCCGTATGCCGTAGTGTTTTTCGAGCAGGAGGGTGATTTCCAGTGCGTCGATCGAGTCGAGTCCCAGCCCGTCGCCGAACAGCGGCGCGTCGGTCGCTATCTCGTCGGCGGTGATCTCCTCGAGGTTCAGCGCTTCGATAATTTGTTGTTTGAGTTGCAGTTCCAGATCTTCCATCGTATCTTGTCCCGTTTTTTCGGTTAATGTCAGTTCGCAGTCGTAGCTGCCGCCGTCGAATTCGCACCAGCCCCACAGGACGGCGTCCATCCGCCCTTCGGCGATCAGCGAAGCGGTGTATTCCCGGATAAAGTTACTGCTTTTGTCCGGGAACGCAAAAAAAGTGCTCTCTCCCTTCAGCCCGTGCTTGATCGCTACCTGCCCCAGCATGATGTTGGGCAGCGTGTAGACGAACACCGCCGGTGAAGCCCCGCACCCGTCCCCGGCGTCGATAATCGCCTGGTGGCGCCGGTCGCTGTCGAGCGAGGCGCTGCGGTTGGCCATCACCACGCCGATGCGCTCCGCCGGGCAATCGGGCCTGTGTCCGGAGAGCAGTTCGCACGAGGCGACGTAGGCCAGCTTGCACAGGTCGTCCATCTTCGAGAACTTCATGTTCGGGTCTGCGAGCGCCCGGTATCTTTCGCGGATAAAGGCGTCGAACGGCAGCGAAGGGTGTTGCGCAATGACGACGTGTGCCGTATCGTGACAGCGGATTCCGCTGCCGTGTCGTCCTGTGCCGGTTTCCGCATGGCCGCCGGCCTTTTCTCCGGTGTCCGGGTTCCCGTGCCCGACCGCATTTTTGCCGTGCCCCCGGTCATTCGCGCTCATAGCCGTTCCGCTTCGGGCACGGGCAGCCTCCAGGCAGTCGTTCCCGCCTTGCACACCTGTGTTTGGCCCACACCCTTGTCCCTCCGCCGTTTCATTTCCGGGCGCGGCGTTGGGGCCCGCTGCGCGGCGGAATACGACCGCGGCGTTGCAGCCCCCGAATCCCGAGGCGGTTTTCAGCGCCGTGTCCGTCCGTATTTCGCGGTGCGCGGCGCTCACGTCGGGCGGGTAGGGTACCCCGCACTCCGCGTAGCCCTTCACCCCGAAGCAGGTGCCCTCGCACAGCTCCCGTACCGTGACGATGCTCTCGATCACGCCCGAAGCCCCCAGCGTATGTCCGAAATAGGGCTTCAGCGAGTTGCAGGGTACGCCGCACAATCCCGCCAGGTGAAGCGCCTTGCTCTCCATCTCGTCGTTGTAGACGGTCGCCGTGCCGTGGGTGTTTACCAGCCCGATCTCCCCGGCCCCGATTCCCGCCTCGGCGAGTGCCGCGCGGATGGCGTACCAGAGTCCGTCGCCTGTGCGCGAAGGCGCCGATATGTGGTTGGCGTCGTTCGAGATTCCGCCTCCCGCCACGCTCACGCCCGTGGCCGAGAGCCGTCGGTCGCGTGTCAGCAGGACGGCGCCGCACGCTTCGCCCAGCGTCAGCCCGTCGCGTGCCGCATCGTAGGGACGGCAAAGCGTCGGGCTCACCGACTTGAAGGCGTTGAATCCGCTGACGATGAAGTCGCACAGCAGGTCGAATCCCGCCACGAAGACATGGTCGTACCGGCCGCTGCGGATCAGCCGTGCCGCGATGACGATGGCCGAAACCCCCGAGATGCAGGCGTTCGAGATCAGCAGCGGCCGGTGCGCGGCGCCGAAATGACGTCCCACGACTTCCGCCGTTCTGTTCAGGTCGCATCGCTCCGGGGCGCTCCCCAGCGATCCGATCTCCCCTTTGGTCGTCGCCAGGACGATCAGCGTCCGCTTGTCGGCGGGTGTGACCCCCGAGCGGGCGACCACCCCGCCCAGCGTCGCCAGCACGAGCCGTTCCAGGGGTGTATATCCCGCGAGTCCCTGCTCCGCCGCCAGCGCTCCGAGCCGCTTCCGGTCGATCAGGCATACGGGCGTACTGTCGTGCCACGACGCCAGCGAGCTTTTCATGGCACGTACGGCGGTCATGTTCTCCTCCGTGCCGAAGCCCAGTGCCGAGACCATGTCGTCGGGCCCCCACCAGACCGTTATTTCACTTCCCATCGCTCTTTCCATTTGCGGTAGAATTCCGGCGCGAGCAGTTGCAGTTCGCCCCGGCTGTCGAGAAACACCTGTGTCGAGCTGCCTTCGGCCACCACTTCGCCGTCGGTGGCGCTGCGAATCGTGTACTCGAAACAGACCTTCGCCGCCTCGGTGGCGATATAGCGGGTTTCCACCACGGCCGTGTCATTCACTTTCAGCGGTTTCCTGTATTGCAGGTGCAACTCGACGATCGGCGCCGTGTAGCCGCTGGCATAGATGTCCATGTAACCCAGCCCTGCGAATTCGCGGCCGAACGCCTCGCGCCCGTCCTCGAAATAACGCACGTATTCGCCGTGCCACACGATCTGCATCGAATCCACTTCGCTGAACCTCACGCGCAGCGAGGTTTTGTTCACGAGGCTCGCCTCGGTCTTTTTCCTGCGTACCATCACTCTTCCAGGTATATTTTCATCCGGCACTCGGCGACGGGTTTCCCGTCGCATTCCGTCCGCGCCGAAAGAAGCGTTACGTTCATCACCGTCTGTTCGATCACGTTCTGTGTGACGAGCCTGCTGCCTACCGGCGGCAGGAAGTGCACCTTCAGGTCGTTCACGGCGCCGATGTACCCCAGCTGCACCCTTCGGCCCATCGTGCGGCTCATGTAACCCGCCCTCAGGGCGGCCGACTGGGCGATGTGCTCCACGATGCCGCACTCGTCCAGCACCCCGTCCGCGACGAACAGGTTGTCCGCCGTAACGGTCAGCCCGCTGCGTGCGCATCCCCGCTCGTCGATGCCGTAGAAGGTGTCGACCATCACGATCGGCGTGCGCTGCGGGATGCAGTCCAGTATCTCGCCCGCCGTAATCAGGGTTTTCTCAGGTACTCCCATAAAGGCCCTTTTTTATTTCGTTTCAATCGCAGCGTATCCGCCAGCGCGCTCTGCGGGTCGTCGGGGAAAACCCATGCCTTGCCCGTGGCCAGCGCGGCCTGCCGCACCTGTTCCAGGTCGAAGTCCGGCGAGAGGTAGTAGGTCGGCCCCAGCAGGTCGTCGTCCCGGCCGATGGCACCCTCTTTCGCGGCCAGCTCCGCCAGCCGCGTATGCGGGTAGATGCGCATGCCCGCATAGGGGAACATGACGGTGTACTCCATCCTCCGCGAGTTTTCGATCGTTTCGCGCACGTTTTCGCGCGTGTCGCCGTAGCCGCCCAGGATCAGGAAGTGGGCGTAGTAGACGCCCTCGTCCAGCGCGAGCCGACTTGCCCGCACGACGTCGCCGAACGTGAAACGCTTGCCGTAAGCCTCCAGCGTCCGGTCGCAGAACGACTCGGTGCCGAATTCGATGTGCGTAAGCCCCGAAGCCCGGAACAGCCGCATCTGCTCTGCGTCGATGCCCCGCGGCGAGAAGTAGGCGCCCCAGCGGATGTCCGTGCGGCGGCGGATCAGCGTTTCGGCCAGCCGGACGTTGTATTCCGGGCCGATGTTGAACACCGAATCGGTGAAAAACAGGTAGCTGATCCCGTAGTCGCGCTTGGCGCGGAGGATATTTCCGGCGATCGCCTCCGGATCCATCGTCCGCACGCACCGCCCGTCGATCGAGGGGTACGAACAATAGATGCAGTCGTAGGGGCATCCCCGCTTGGTCTGTATGTTGAGCATCCCGCTCCGCTTCCAGTAATAGCCCGTCAACTCGGGCTCGAACTGCACCTCGATCGACGGCAGGTAGCTCCTGCGGCCGCTTCCGCGGCGTCCGTCGCGGGTGTAGACCGACGGGATGTCGATCTCCGTCCGGCCGCGCTCCAGCGCCCCGATCAGCTCCGCGAGCGGCCCTTCGCCTTCGCCGTGGATGCCGTAGTCGGCGCCCAGCTCCCGCATGAAAGCCTCGGGGTAGATCGAGAACCCTGCGCCGCCGATGATCAGGGGGGCGTCGCTTGCCGCGCGTATGACGTCCGCCAGCGCCCTGTACTGGGGCAGGAAACCCCGCCGGTCGAGCGAGTTGGCCCCGTCGACATTGCGCAGCGACAGCCCGATGTAACGGGGTGCCAGCATGCGGATACGCTCCGCCAGCTGCCCGTCCGTGAGCAGGTTGCAGTCCGCCATATCGACGCGTATCCCGCTTATCGTGCGCTCCAGATAGGTTTTCAGGTACGAAAGTCCGAGCGGATAAACGGGGTAGGGCGAGGTGTGCCGGTTGGCCGATACGAGTAATATGCTACATGCGCTCACGACCAGAACCGATAGAAGTTGAACCACTGCTGCGGGTAGCGTCTCACCACGGCTTCGAGCGAGCGTACGTAGCTGCCTAGCACGGCGTCGCGGGTCATGGGCTGCCCGTCCGGGATGTCGAAGATGAAGCGGTAACGCCTGCCGCGCTCGCGCATGGCATAGTAGAATACCACCGGGACGCGGAATTTCCCGGCGACGGCGAACGGCCCTGCCGGGAACGGCGCTTCGTGCCCCATGAAGGGCACCTTCGCCGTCGGGCTGCCTTCGACGAAGCGGTCGCCCTGGAAGCAGACGTACTCCTTGCCTTCGAGCACCTCCTTGATGCGGAGGATCGACTCGATGCCGCCCTCGTTGACCGGGATCACCTTGTAGCCCTCCTGCCTGCAATGTTTTTCCATGACGCTTTTGATCTTTTGGTATTCGGCGTCGTACATCACCAGGTGCATCCTGCGGGCGTAGTCCCCGAAGAACCCGGCCCCCGTGCCCCAGCATCCGACGTGTGCGCCGATGATCACCGCCCCGCGCCCGCTGTCGAGCACGCGCAGGAAAGCGTCGTAGTTTTCGAATTCGAATTTGTATTTCCGCTCCATGCCGCTGCCGATGGCCACCCGGTCGATGATCGTCTGGCCGAGCGCATAGTAGTGGGCGTAGAGTTTCACCGCGGCCCGAAGCCGGCCGTATCCCAGGATGCGGCGGTTATAGAACCATACGGCCCGCGTGGCGCGGGGTGCGAAGGGTATGAAATAGACGACTACCAGCGAGAGGAAGGCATACGCGCCCCGTATCCCGGACACCCGCATCAGGAAGATGAAGAAGTTGTATCCGAAACCGCCGCCGCGCGAGCGTCCGCTCCACTGCTTGCCGTTATTTCCCATTCGTCCGGCTGATAATCAGGTCGTAGAAATCCCGGAAGGTCTTCAGCTCCTTGAAATCGGGGCCCGTGAGCGTTACGCCGAAGTTCTTGTCGACGATCACCACGACGTCCACCAGGTCGAGGCTGTCCAGGTCGAGTGTCTCCAGCAGCGGGGCTTCGGGCGTAATGGCTTCCCGGTCGACTTCGAATTCATCGGCCAGTACGGTATCGATCTTTTCTATGAGTTCCTGTTCTGTCATTTTTAGGAAAGGGTTTATTTGTATTTCTTAACGATCAGGGTCGAGTTGGTGCCGCCGAAGCCGAACGAGTTCGAGAGGAAGCAGTCGAACTCCGTGTCCACCCTGCGGACGGGGATGTTGAGCTTCGAGGTGGCCTCGTCGCCCTCGGTGAAGTTGATGTTCGGGGCGATGAACCCGTGCCGCATCATCAGCATCGAGTAGACCACTTCGCTGGCCCCGGCCATCCACATTTCGTGGCCGGTCATCGACTTGGTCGACGCCACGTAGGGGTTGCAACCGGCGAATACCCCGGCTATCGCCTCCGCCTCGTTGTAGTCGCCCAGCGGCGTCGAGGTGGCGTGCGCATTGACGTAGGGGATCTCCTCGGGCCGCATTCGGGCGTCCTCCAGACACCGCAGCAGCGAACGGCGCGGGCCGTCGACGTTCGGCACGGAGATATGCTCGCCGTTCGACGAGAACCCGTACCCGACCACTTCGCCCAGGATTTCCGCGCCCCGTGCGACGGCCGATTCATGGCTTTCGAGGATCACCGTCGCCGCACCCCCGCTCGGCACCAGGCCGTCGCGGTCTTTGTCGAATGGGCGCGATGCCGCCGCGGGATCCGATTCGCGGGTCGAGAATGCCCCCAGCCCGTCGAAGCTGCCCACCGAGTAGAGGTTCACTTCCTGTGCGCCGCCGCAGACCATGCGCTCCTGCAACCCCTGCCTGATCATCAGGTAGCCCATGCCGATGGCGTGCGACCCGCTGGCGCAGGCCGCCGAGAGCGTGAGGTTGATGCCCCGCAGGTTGAAGATCACCGAGAGGTTCATCGTCACGGTCGAGTTCATCGACTGGAAGATGTTGCCCGAGCCGACCATCGCCGTGTTCCGCCTGGCGCGGATGATGTCGATCCCCTCGATCACCGGCGCCGCACTGCTGTCGTTGCCGTAGATGATCCCCACCTCGTTCGCCGCCAGGTACGCTTCGTCCATCCCCGCGTTGCGCATCGCCTCGGCGGTGGCCATGTAGGCATATTCGCCCTGCTGGGGCAGGCACAGCCGTTTGCGGCGGTCGAGCACCCCTTTCAGGTTCGGTTGTTCCACGATCCCCGTCAGCGACGAGATGTATCCCAGCTCCCTGCGCGCCGGGTCGAGCCCGATGCCCGAGCGTCCCTCGCGGAGCGACTGCGTGACTTCTTCCGTATTTTTTCCGATGCAGGCCCAGATGCCCATTCCTGTGATAACTACTCTCTTCTCCATGGTCTCAGGTATATAATCCCCCGTTGATCGAAATGACCTCCCCCGTGATGTAGGAGGCTTGTTCCGAGATGAGGAACATCGCCAGGTCGGCGACTTCGGCCGGTTCGCAGAAGCGTCCGGCGGGTATCTGTTTCTTGAGCTCCGCCTCGTCGATGTCGGCGGTCATATCCGTGCGCACGAACCCCGGGGCGATGGCGTTCACCGTCACCCCCTTCCTGGCCACCTCCTGCGCCAGCGCCTTCGTCGCGGCGATCACGCCGCCCTTGGCCGCGGCGTAGTTGGCCTGTCCGGGCAGGCCCTTGATGCCCGAGAGCGAGACGATGTTGACGATGCGCCCGAAACGGTTTACGAGCATCCCCTTGAGCAGCGGCCGCGTGACGTTGTAGAACCCGTCGAGGCTGGTGCCGATCACCGAGTGCCACTGCTGCGGTTCCATCCACATCATCAGCACGTCGTCGCGGATGCCCGCGTTGTTCACCACCACCTCGATGCAGGCGCTTTCGTGCACTTTCTGCCAGGCGGCGATGGCCGCCGCGCTCTCTTCGCCCGAGGCCACGTCGAATTGCAGCGCTTCGCCGTCGCCGCCCGCGGCGCGGATGCCCGACAGGGTCTTTTCGGCCTCGGCGGCGTTCGACTTGTAGTTGACGAGCACGTGGTAGCCGCACCCGCCCAGTTTGAGGCAGATTTCGCGGCCTATGCCCCGGCTGCCGCCGGTCACGAGTGCGTATTTATTCGTTTTTGCCATTTTCTGCGGTTATAGCTTCCTGCAACTCCTCTCCCAGCGAGCGGCGTACGACTTTGCGTGCGGCATCCGCCTGGGCGTTGAACCCCGTGAATTCACTGGCGCGGCCTTTCTGGAGTTTTGCGCGCCAGAGTTCCCGGCCGTCGGTGGTCAGAATCGAAACGGTCGTGAACATACGCGCACCCCACGAGATGCTGAACCCCGAGCCCTTCTTTTCGACGCGGATGCGGAGTACGAAATCTGCGTCGGCCTTGTCGTCCACCACCTGCCAGCGGTTCCATTCGGGCCCCTTCAGCGCCGCGATAAAAGGTTTCGCGTCGTCTTCGATATTGTTCCTCACGTCGATGAATTCGACATAAACCCGGTTGCCGTCGGCCGTCAACCGTCCCAGCGAAATGTCTTGTGCGGATGCGCAGAAAATAGCGCACAATGCCGTCGTCAGGGTGGTCAGAAGGTTTTTCATAGGGAAGCGGGATGAGTTTTCAGGAGGTTTTCGATGGCAGCGATCTCCCTGTACTTGGGCCTGTCGTCGGCAAAGCGCGGCGCGATGGCCCGGATGTCGGCATACAGTTGCCGCGTAGTGTCGGAGAGCTCCCCGGCGCATTGCAGGTAATCCGTGGCCTGCGCCAGCGCCAGCATCTCGATCGCGACCACCTGGTACCCGTTCTCCACGACCTGCCGCGTGAGCATCGCCGCGTTGGTTCCCATGCTCACGATATCCTGGTTGTCGTTGTTGTTCGGGATCGAGTGGACGTACATCGGATTCGAGAGCGTTTGCGACTCGGCCGTGGTCGAGGTCGCCGTGAACTGCGCCGCCTGCAACCCGTAGTTGAGCCCCAGCTTGCCGAGATTCACGAACGGCGGCAGCGTCTCGTTGATGCGGTCGTGGAAAAGGTAGTTCAACTGCCGTTCGGCGAGCATCGTCATCTTTGTCACGGCGATCTTGAGCTTGTCCATCTCCAGCGACACGTAGTCGCCGTGGAAATTCCCGCCGTGGTAGATCGTCCCCGTTGCGGGGTCTACCACCGGGTTGTCATCCACCGCGTTGAACTCCTCGACGAGGATCTTCTCGGCCTGGGAGATCGTCTCGAGCACCGGCCCCAGTATCTGGGGAATGCACCGCAACGAGTAGTAGGGCTGCACCTTGTGCTTGAAGGTCGGCGCTGCGCCCGTGTCGCCGCTGTAAAGTTCCGCTTCGCGTTTGCGCAGCCGGCGGCTCGTGGCGCATATGGCGCGCATCTGCCGGGCGATCTCGATCTGCCCCGCGTGGAGTTTGTATTCGTTGAGCGCCCCGGCCATGAAGTCATCGTACGATTCCACGATTTCGTTGAGCATCACCGACGCCTTCACCGCCCACCCCAGCAGGCGGCGCGCCTGGGCCAGATTCACCAGTCCGATGCCCGTCATCACGGCCGTGCCGTTCGTGAGCGCCAGCCCGTCGCGGATGCGGAGCCTGAGGGGCGCTATGCCGCATGCCGCCATCGCCTCGGTAGCCGGGACGGTTTCGCCCCGGAACGAGACCTCCGCCTCGCCGATCAGCGCCAGTGCGATGTGCGCCAGCTGCACCAGGTCGCCGCTTGCGCCTACACTGCCGTGGCGCGGCACGAGCGGGTATATTTCGTTGTTGAGGAAATCGGCCAGTATCCGCACCACGTCGGGGTGCACGCCCGACTTGGCGTTGAGGAACGTTTGCAGCCGCGCCAGCATCGCCGCCCGCACGCAGATGTCGGGCAGCGTTTCGCCCGCGCCGCAGCTGTGCGAACGGATGATGTTGTACTGGAGGCTGTTCAGGTCGGCGTCGCCGATCCGGTACTGTGCCATGGGGCCGAACCCCGTGTTGATGCCGTAGATGACCTTTCCCTGCTCGAATTCCTTCAGGAAACGGTAACACGCCTCCACTTCGCGCAGGGCTTCGTCGTCGATCTGTATTGCGGCCTTGTTGAAAATCCGGTCGTTTATGGTATTTAGGTTCGAACGTAGCATTTTTTGAGCCGGTTTATGGCTCCAAAATTACAAAAACTATCTCAATAAATATTTATAAGTTTGTTTTTTTGTTTATATCGTCGGGCGATGCGGTCTGGCGCCTAAGGCTGCGGGCGGCATCCGTGCCCCGGAAAAACGACGGAGGGCACCCGATGGTGCCCTCCGCCGCCAAGGCATATCCTGCGTGTTATTTCACGCCGAACTTGTAGATGCAGACCTGCGTATAGGTCTCCCCGGGGCGCAGTACCGTCGAGGGGAAATTGTCGTGGTTGGGGCTGTCGGGGAACTTCTGAGTTTCGAGCGCCAGCGACTCGCGGTAGCGCTGCGGCTTGCCGTATTTGCCGATGCTCTTGCCGTCGAAGAAGTTGCCGCTGTAAACCTGCAGCCCGGGCTGGTCGCTCAACACCTCGACGGTACGTCCCGAGGCGGGTTCCCAGACCGTGGCGGCTTGCTCGACGCCGCTCTGGGTCTTGCGGTCGATGACCCAGTTGTGGTCGTATCCGCCGCCGTTGCGCAGCTGTTCGTTCTCCGCTCCGATGCGCTCGCCGATGGCGTGCGGCTCACGGAAGTCGAACGGCGTACCCTCCACCGGGGCGATCTGGCCCGTGGGGATCAGCACCGAGTCCACCGGGGTGGTGTGGCTGGCATTGATCGTCATCACGTTGTCGAGCACCGTGCCGTTGCCTTCGCCCTTGAGGTTGAAGAACGGGTGGTTCGACATGTTCACCACGGTCGGTTTGTCTGTGGTGGCCTTGTAATCGATGCGGAACTCGTTGTTGGGCGTGAGCGAGTAGGTCATCTCGATATCCAGATTGCCCGGGAACCCGTCCTGTCCGTCGGGATGGAGGTAATGCAGCACGAGTTTGTCGTCCGTGGCCGACACGACGTCCCATACCACCCGGTCGACGCCTTTCAGCCCGCCGTGCAGCGTCTGCCCGTTGTTGTTCAGGGGAAGGGTGTACTCTACGCCGTCGAGCGTGAAGTGCCCCTTTGCGATGCGGTTGGCGTAGGGGCCTACCACGGCGCCGAGGAACCGTTCGCCCGTGTTGTCTATGTAGCGGCCGATGTTTTCGTAGCCCAGTACGATGTCCTCGTAGCGGCCTTCGCGGTCGGGTGTCCAAAGCGATACGACGCGGGCGCCGTAGTTGGTGACCTGCATGGTGATGTCGCCCGCATGGAGCGTGTAGAGTGCGACTGGGTTGCCGTCGACGGTGGTCTGGAATGCCTCTGCGGGCAGCAGCGGGAGTTCCGTTTTCTGCACACCGCACGCCGCCAGCAGCGACATGCCGAGTAGGATAAGCGATTTTTTCATCGGTTTCGGGGGTTTTAAGTTTTTTCAGCACGTAAAGTTATACGATTCCGGCGAAAAAACGTACGCCGCGGCCCGGTTTTTTGCCTTCGCCCGTACGGTTTCGGCACGCTTTCGGACATTTGCGGCGTATATTGGCGGGATTTTGTTATTTTTGTCCGGACATCAGCCCGCTCCATGAAACAGAAACAGATATTCACGTTCCGCGATGCGGAGAAACAGGTCGCCCCCGCGGCCTTTTCGACCATGCTCAAACCGGCGGGTTCGGCCTGCAACCTCGACTGCCACTACTGCTACTACCTCGACAAGGCGGTGCAGTACGGCGGCCGCCAGGCGGTGATGGACGACCAGCTGCTGGAACTCTACATAAAACAGTATATCGGGGCCAACGAGGTCGACACCGTACAGTTCTGCTGGCACGGCGGCGAGCCGTTGCTGCTGGGGCTGGATTTCTACCGCCGGGCGATAGAGTTGCAGCGCAGGTACGCCGACGGCAAGCGGATCGAGAATACGTTGCAGACCAACGGTACGCTGGTCGACGAGGCGTGGTGCGACCTTTTCGCGGCCAACAATTTTCTGGTCGGCCTCTCGCTCGACGGGCCCGGGGACATCCACGATGCCTTCCGCCTGACCAAGGGCGGCAAACCGACCTTCGAGCGCGTGATGCGGACGGTCGGGATGTTCCGGCGCAGCGGCGTGGAATTCAATACGCTGAGCGTCGTGAACCGCCGCTGCGAGGGGCGCGGCGGGGAGATTTACCGCTTCTTCCGCGACGAGGTGCACAGCCGCTTCATGCAGTTCCTGCCCGCCGTCGAACACGTCGTCGGCAAACCGGGACACCGCCGTCCGCTGATCGTCCCGCCCGGACACGAAGGGGCGCGGCTGGCCGGCTGGTCGGTCTCGGCCGAAGGATACGGGCGTTTCCTGTGCGATGTGTTCGATGAGTGGGTCGTAAGCGACGTGGGACGCTGTTTCGTGCAGCTGTTCGACGCCTCGCTGGCGCAGTGGTGCGGCGTGCAGCCGGGCGTCTGCTCGATGGGCGAGACGTGCGGCGACGCGCTGGTCGTCGAGCACAACGGCGACGTCTACTCGTGCGACCATTTCGTCTACCCCGAATATATGTTGGGCAATATCCGCGAAACGCCCCTTGCCGAGCTCTACCGCTCGCAGAAACGCCGTGAATTCGGGCTGAACAAACGCAATACGCTGCCCGCCGAATGCTTACGGTGTAACTACTATTTCGCCTGCCGGGGCGAATGTCCCAAGCACCGTTTCGCCCGCGGGGCCGACGGCAGCCCCAAGAATTCGCTCTGCGAGGGGCTGATGCACTATTTCCGCCACGTCGAACCCTATATGGAATACATGCGCGACCTGCTCGCACGGCAACAGTCCCCGGCCTGGGTCATGCCTTTCGCCCGCAAGCGCATGGGGCTGATGTAGCCGTCCGTTGCCGATCCGGCGGCCTGGCATACACCTGGCCGGCCTTCCCCGCCTTTCCGGTTCTGCTCCTCCCGGCTTTGTGCCTCTCCCGGCTTCCCGTTTTGGCTCCCGGCGCGTTGGCTTGGCTTTCCCGGTTCTTCGGTTCGGCCGTCCCAGCTTTCCCGGTTTAACTTTCCCCGGCCTCCCCGGCCGCTCCCGGATTCCCTGCCGGCGTTTTCTTCCGTTTTTTGCGGTATACCCACAGCAGCGGCAGCCCGGCCGCGAGGGTCAGCCATGTCACCACGCCCAGCGCATCGGTCACCCCCTCGACATAGGTTTGGGAGGCCGATACCGTTTCTTGCGCCGCATGGAAGGCCGTCCGGGCCGAGTAAACGGCTGTCAGGATGGCGATGCCGACGCTTCCGGCCAACTGTTTGATGCTGTTCGAGATACCCGCCGCCGCGGCCATGTCGTGCTGCGTGAGGTTCCGCAGCGAAAAGAAGTTCAGCGGGGCGAACGTGAGCCCCATGCCCAGCCCGCGGATGTAGAGCACGAAGAGGATATGCCGGTGGGTGGTGTGGAGCGTGAAACGGCTGGCCAGCCAGAAGCTCGTTGCCAGCAGCAGGATGCCCGCCGCCGCGAGCAGCAGGGGTTTGACATAGCGCGTGAGGTAACCCGATACGGCCGACAGCACCCCTTGTATGAGCCCCACGGGCAGGAATACGCTCCCGGCCATCAGCGCCGTGTAGCCCAGCCCGCGCTGCATGTAGAGCGGCAGCAGGTAGGTGCCGCCCAGCATGCCGATCGAGAAGAGCGTCAGCACGGCCATCGAAACCCCGAAGTTGCGCTCCCCGAGCAGGCGCAGCTGCAGCAGTGGCGCCGGGCTGCGCAGCTCCGTGCGGACGAAGTAGGCGAGCGCCACGGCCGCCACGGCGAAACAGCCGATCACCGTGGGCGACGCCCAGCCGTCGTGGTTGGTCGGCGAGTTGCCCCGCGCCAGCGCGTAGATCGCCAGCGGCATGAAGAGCGCGATGGCCACGAATCCCCGCCAGTCGAACGGGTGCCGCGCCGGGCTTTTCCACTCCTTCTGGATGAAGAGCGCCAGCAAGATGGCGAACACCCCCACGGGGACGTTCACGTCGAAAATCCGGTGCCAGCTGTATGCGTCGACCAGGTAGCCGCCCAGCAGGGGGCCGAACGAGATCGACGCGGCGGCGGCCATTGCCCACAGGCCGAGCGCCAGGCCGCGCTGCTCGGGGCGGAATTCGCGGGTCACGATCGCCAGTCCCAGCGACTGGATGATGCCGCTGCCGACGCCTTGCAGGGCGCGTGCCCCGATCAGAAACAGGTCGCCCGGGGCTTTGCCGCAGAGCCACGACCCGAGCGTGAAGAGCGCCAGCCCCAGGATATAGATGCGTTTGTTCCCGAAGCGGTCGGCGAACCAACCCGCCGAGGGGAGCATGACGGTCATGGTGATCATGTAGGCGGTGATGACCCATTCGGCCGTCGAGATGCCGATGCCGAAAGCCGACATGATGGCCGGCAGCCCGACGTTGACTACCGTCACGTCCAGCACGGCCATGAACGTCCCGAGCATGATCATGCCCAGGATCCACCATTTGTAAGCGTTGCTTTGCCGGATATGTTCGCCGAGGGTCGCCATCGGCGGGCGATACGTCAAAAAAAATGCCATGCTGCCGATGCCTGCCGCATGGAATGCCCGTCCTTCTGCGTTTTTCTTTCCCGGGCTTCTCTGCTTCCCCGGGTACTGCTCCCGCTCCCGCCGTCCGTCCCGTTGCGGTAGCGGCCCGAAAAAGGGGATGCCGCTTTTTGGCGGCATCCCCGTACGTGCAGGCCCTGTAAGCCGGGTTCTGTTCCCGGGGCGAACCCCGGGCCCCTGTCATTTATCTAGGGCGGCAGTCTCCTGCCGTCTCAAGCAACCTACCCCCCGGCATCGGGCGAGCAACCCTTAATTGCCGGTATACACGGTCTTGCAACCCGCGAGACGTACTGCCGGGCGGCATCGCTGCCCCCGCGGTGGGCTCTTACCCCGCCTTTTCACCCTTACCCGCCGGGATTACGAAAATCCCCTGCGGGCGGTCGTTCTCTGTTACGCTCCTATACCCTCACGGATATCAAGTCGTTAGCTTGCGCGGTGCTCTGTGTTGCCCGGACTTTCCTCTCCCGGCCTCGGCCGGCAGCGACAGGGCGGGCCTGCCCCGCAAAGGTAATAAAATTCGGCGGATTCCCGCTCCGCGGTTGCGATTTCCGGACATAAGCCGGGAATATCCCGGCTTGCCGCCATGGTATTCGCGTCCATGCCGTGCCCGGGCTCCCGGCCTGTGCCGTGACGCATTCCCGCCGGGCGGCAGGGTGCTCCCCGAGGCGGCGGCAATACGCCGCCGTCCCCGGCTTCCGCCTTTTCCCTGTCGCCGGATACGGCGCTGCCTGCGCCGTATCCCCCGTTCCCTTTCGGCATACTCCGTCCGGACACACCGTATGCCCCGTACGGAATCTTTTTTGCAAATATTGGATAAAGTTGTATTTTTGCTTTGTCCCTCCGCCGTTCTTCGGGGCGGCGGGCCCGAAGAATATACCGGCCGATGGCAGATAACGCGCATACGATCGACATACACGACAACCGCACGGTTGTCGGATTGCTCCGTGCGGGGGATGAAAAATGTTTCGATGCGCTTTTCCGCCGCTATTACAAACCGCTCTGCACCTATGCCACGCGCTTCGTGCCGCCGGTACGCGCCGAGGAACTCGTCCAGGACACCCTGATGTGGGTGTGGGAAAACCGCACCTCGCTGATCCCCGAGATGCCGCTCAAATCGCTGCTGTTCACCATCGTAAAGAACAAGTCGCTAAACAGCGCCTTGCGCGACACGCTCAAGAACCGCATCATCCGCCAGCTGGCCGAACGCTACGAAGAGACGTTCGACGACCCCGATTTCTACCTCGAGGGCGAACTGGTGCAGCGGCTGACCGAAGCTCTGCGCAAAATGCCTCCTGAATTCCAGCAGACCTTCCGTATGCACCGCCTGGAAGGTATGACCCACAAAGAAATAGCCGCCCGCCTCAACGTTTCCCCGCAGACGGTCAATTACCGTATCGGGCAGACCGTGCGCCTGCTGCGCGAGGAACTCAGCGATTACTGGCCGCTGCTCGTGCTGTTGCTGTGGCCTGACCTCTCCTGATAAGGAAATCTGAATTTTTTTCGCCTTTCCGTTAGCATCCTTTGCTGACGGATTGTATTACTTTATAGACAAGCAAACAGCATGGCAAATTTCGAAATCGACGAAGAGGTATTGGTAGCCTTCCTCAAAGGCGAGCTGGACGCAGCGCAGGCGGCGGCCGTAGAGGCGTGGTACGACCGCTCGGCTGCAAACCGCAGGATGCTCGGCCAGGTCTATTATATATTATATGTCAGCGACCGTATCAACGACGCGGCCGGTATCGACGTCGAACGTTCGCTCCGGCAGTTCAAGCGCCGCATGCACGCCGGACGCCGTATCCCCCTGCGCCGTGTCGCGGTGCGTATTGCCGCTGCGGCCGTGATCGCCGCGGTGCTCCTGGCCGGCGGGCTCACGACCGTATCGCTTTCCAAGCGCCTGGCGCAGCCCGTGACCGTCGTCACCCAGCTGGGCGAGCGGTCGCAGGTGGTGCTGCCCGACGGGACGAAGGTGTGGCTCAACTCATCGAGCAGCGTGGAGTACGTTGCCCCTTTCTTTTCGCGCCAGCGCCGCGTGAAGATGGAGGGTGAAGCCTATTTCGAGGTCGAGCACGACCGCCGGGCGCCGTTCGTCGTGTCGACCAACGGCCTGGACATCGAAGTCCTCGGCACACGTTTCAACATCCGCAACGACGACAACGAGCACCGTGTCACCACCGTCCTGCTCGAAGGCGCCGTCAAGGCCTATGCTTCGGGACGCGAGCAGGCCTCGGTGCGCCTGCACCCTGCGCAGCAGCTGGTTTTCGACACCCGGACGCACGCCATGCGCCTGACCGACTGCCCCTCGGCCGAACGCTCGATCAACTGGATCGACGGCCGCTTCTGCTTCGAGCACGATACCTTCGGGGAGATCGTCGCCGAGCTCAAGCGCTACTACAACGTCGACATCCGCTTCATGGACAACCGGCTCCGCGACATGCGCTTTTCGGGCAATTTCCGCGTCGAGGACGGCATCTACCACATCATGTCCGTATTGCAGCTGACCTATAAATTCAATTACAGGATCGTCGGCAACGACATCGAACTCTACGCAAACCCTGAACGATAACCGAATACGAACTTAAAATCTTTCGATCCGCCTATGGAAAATTAATGTCCTTTCCCCCGGATGCCGCACTCTGTGGCGACCTGTTTCGACACCTAATTATTACAACTAACCTAAAATCTGATCCATGAAAAAAACTAACCTTGCGACAGGCAGGGGAGGGCATGTTGTCACGGCATGTTTCCGTTGTCTGTTCGTTATCCCGATGCTGCTCCTGGGATGCTTCGGCGCCACCTCTGCCGCGGCACAGACGCAGCAAGCCCTCTCGCGTGTGAGCCTCGATGCCCCGGACGCGACGGTCATCACGGTTTTCCAGGCTATCCAGCAGCAGACGGGCTGTTCGTTCGTCTACAATACGTCGGACATCGACACCGACCGCAAAGTGAGCCTCTCGGTGCACGACGAACCGCTGCAGGCCGTGTTGGACAAGCTCTTCGCGGGCTCCGACATCGCTTATACCCTTCGGGACAAACACATCGTGCTCTCGAAGAAAGCTAAAAATTCCCCCCCCCACAGCGCTCAGGGCGGCGTTACCGGAGTCATAAAGGACGATAAGGGCATGCCCCTGGTCGGCGCCACCGTGCTTATAAAAGGTACGACGACCGGTGCCGCCGCCGACATCGACGGCAATTTCTCGCTTCCGCAGGCCAAACCGGGGGACACGCTCGAAATTTCGCTCATCGGCTATACCAAACAGGAGCTTCCCGTCTCGGGATCCGCCCCGTTGTCGGTGGTCATGCACGAGGACAACGAAGTGCTCGACGCCGTGGTGGTTACCGCCCTCGGCATCAAGAGGTCGGAGAAAGCGCTGACCTACAACGTGCAGGAGGTCGCGGGCGACATCGTCAACACGGTCAAGGACGCCAACTTCATGAACTCGCTTTCGGGCAAGGTCGCCGGCCTTCAGATCAACGCCAGCGCCTCGGGCGTGGGTGGTTCCACGCGCGTGGTGATGCGCGGCGTGAAGTCCATCAGCGGCAACAACAACGCCCTCTATGTGATCGACGGTATCCCGATGCCCGACCTGCGTTCCTCGCAGACCGAGGGCACCTACGAAACGCCCGACGGCGGCGATTTCGAGGGTATCTCGAACCTCAACCCCGAGGACATCGAATCCATGACGGTGCTTTCGGGTGCCACGGCGGCCGCGCTCTACGGTTCGCAGGGTGCCAACGGTGTGATCGTCATCACGACAAAAAAGGGCGAGGAGGGGCGCGTGCGCGTGAACTACGCCAACAATACCACCTTTTCGTCGCCGTTCGTCATGCCGCAGTTCCAGAACACCTACGGCACCGACGCTACGGCACCTTCCATGAGCTGGGGTACGAAGCTCTCGACCCCGACCTCGTACGACCCCTCGGATTTCTTCCAGACCGGCTTCGAGGAGACCAATGCGATCTCGGTCTCGGGCGGTACGCGCGTGAACCAGACCTATTTCTCGGCCGCTTCGCTCAATTCGCGCGGCGTCATTCCCAACAACGTCTATAACCGGTACAATTTCACCGTCCGCAATACCACGCAGCTCATCAAGGACAAGCTGACGCTCGACCTGGGCGCTTCCTACATGCGCCAGTACAAGCGCAATCCGCTCGTGCAGGGCCTCTACCACAACCCGCTGATCCCCGTCTACCTCTTCCCGCGCGGCGACGACATCTCCAAGTACGAGGTTTACGAGCGTTACGACGCCACGGCGGGCTATATGAAGCAGTTCTGGCCCCTGGAGTTCATCACCGGCGTCGAGAACCCCTGGTGGATCACCAACCGCGAGCTGTTCGAGAACACGGCGCACCGCTATACGTTCAACGCCACGCTCAAGTGGGACATTGCCGACTGGATCACCCTCACGGGGCGCGTGCGCACCGACAACACGGTGATGAACTATACGCGCAAGATCTATGCTTCGTCCGACAAGCTGTTTGCTTCCGAGTACGGTAACTACCAGAACAACAGGATCCACCACAACAACCTCTACGCCGACGCCCTGCTGTCGATCAACAAGAGTTTCTTCGACGACAAGTTCTCCCTGTCGTTCAACCTGGGTGCGAGCATTCTCGACGACAAGAACGACGGCGAAGGCTTCGAGGGCCACCTGGCCACCATCGCCAACAAGTTCTCGGTCTATAACGTGGATATGAGCCACTCGCAGACCAAGCCCTACTCAGACCGCTACCACGACCAGACGCAGGCCGTCTACGCCACGGCCCAGCTGGGATATAACGGGATGATCTACCTCGACGTGACGGCGCGCAACGAGTGGGCTTCGCAGCTGGCCTTCACGCCCCATATGAACATTTTCTACCCGTCGGTGGGCCTTTCGGCCGTCATCTCGTCGATGGCCGACCTTTCGAAAGCCGGCATTTCGTTCCTCAAGGTGCGTGCCTCCTATGCCGAGGTGGGTAACGCCCCGCAGCGGTTTATTACCGGTGTCAATACGCCCTTGCAGACGGGCGGTATCGTTTCGTCGGACTCCTATGCCCCGGCTGTCAACCTCACGCCCGAGCGCACCAAGTCGTTCGAGGCGGGTCTGAACGCCAAGTTCCTCGGCAACAGGATATGGATGGACTTTACCTATTACAACACCAACACCTATAACCAGCTCTTCAGCTACGATGCACCTCCCAGCACCGGTTACAAACGTGCCTATGTCAATGCCGGCAAGGTCAACAACTGGGGTATCGAAGCGGTCGTGGGTTACAAGAACAAGTGGCGCGACTTCTCGTGGTCGACCAACGTCAACTTCTCGATGAACCGCAACAAGATCAAGGAACTCGTCCCCGAGGGGACGCGCGACGTGGCCGGCAACCTGATCACCATCGACGAGGTGAACATGGACTACGGCGGCTACCGCATGAAGATCAGGGAGGGCGGTTCGATCGGCGACTTCTACGTGACGGGGCTCAAGACCGATGACCAGGGGCGTATCTATGTCGACCCGAATACCAATACCGTCACCACCGATCCCAATACGTGGCTTTACGGCGGCAATACCGAAGCCCGCTTCCGCCTGGGGTGGAACAACCGGTTCTCCTACAAGGGCGTGAACCTCGGCGTGCTGTTCGATGCCCGCATCGGCGGCCAGGGCGTTTCGGCGACGCAGGCCCTGATGGATCGTTGGGGTGCCTCGCAGGATTCGGCCGACGCCCGTGAAAACGGCGGTGTCTGGATCTCCGAGGATCAGAAAATCCCCGATGCCAGGGTCTTCTATGCCAACAACGGCAACGGGCTTTCGATGCTTTCACACTACGTTTACAGCATGACCAACGTCCGCCTGCGTGAACTTACGCTGGGCTACGACCTTCCTTCCAGGTGGTTCAACGACAAGGTCGGCATGACCGTGTCGCTCGTCGGCCGCAACCTGTGGATGATCTACAACAAGGCGCCGTTCGATCCCGAGATCACCG